>Ga0256833_1000020_pt1 | contig 136861 bp, 124 predicted proteins | sample 356284metaG_FD_190535 | JGI IMG/M metagenome (GOLD analysis project Ga0256833, IMG submission 190535) | Hydrothermal vent microbial communities from Mid Atlantic Ridge, Atlantic Ocean - 356-284 | ecosystem: Environmental > Aquatic > Marine > Hydrothermal vents | place: Atlantic Ocean: Mid... | reverse complement strand
CGCTAACAGTATAATAGACTGCGTGCGTTATAATCCAATATACATGTGTGCAATATATTCCATTATAGATTACATCTTAATTTCACCAAGTTACAATTTTTCCTCAAAATCACCAATGCCGATATAAAAAATAAAAGCTTATGGATATGCAGCCTAATCACAGAGCTATTGATAGATTTTGGAAGACTTATAGAGATGATCTGGCAAATAATAATATTCGAGGAAAGTCTGCAGAATGGTGTATCAGGCGTGTTGAACATTTTATCAAGGCAGCCAAGGGCCTGAAACTTCGGGAACATACAGATGAAGATATCAAGGCCTATTTCTGCAGATTGGTCCTGGACAATAAGCTTACTGATTGGCAGTTTGATCAAACAGTAGATGCCATCAGGGTCCTTTTTACTACAACTGTCAAGATGAGATGGGCAAGAGACTTTTCCTGGGAGCAATGGAAGGAGCCCCATCTCAATTTTCCTAAAGAATTGGAGTACTTTGACCAAATAGGACGCCATATAGGTATCACCAAACCAGATGAGAGGTTTTCCGATACCCAGAAAGGCCGACGCGTACAGGCGATGTATGGAAGAGAGTTTGAAAAAATGGGCCAGGTCATCCGAAATAGCAATTATTCCCTGCGGACAGAGCAGACTTATACAGGCTGGCTCATGCGCTTTATCACCTTCCACGATCTCAAGGACCCGAGGAGGCTTGGAACACGACAGGTCAAGGCCTATCTTACATACCTTGCCAATGTACGAAAAGTTTCTGCAAATACCCAACGTCAAGCCCTCAATGCCCTCTCCTTTTATTACAAAAAGGTACTGGGACAGCCCCTTGGTGAATTGGAGCCATTTCAAAAGGCAAAGCGTATCAGAAGAATTCCCGTGGTGCTGACCAAAGAAGAGATAAACCGTCTTTTTGACAAGTTGTCTGGAAGCCACTACGTCATGGCAGGGCTCCTTTACGGCTCTGGGTTGAGGCTCATGGAGTGCATAAGGCTCAGGGTAAAGGATGTTGATTTTGAAAGAGGGCAGATCACAGTACGAGAAGCCAAGGGCCGAAAAGAGCGCGTAACAATGCTTGCAGAAAGATTCAAAGACCACCTCGAACAACATCTCTTCAAGGTAAGAGACCTTTACAAGCAGGACCGGCTCAGTGGAATTTCCGGGGTCTGGCTTCCCCACGGTCTTGCCCGTAAGTATCCAAATGCAGGGAAGGAATGGGCATGGCAGTTCGTGTTTCCATCTCAAAAACTCTCTGTGGATCCTGGAACTGGTGCCCTCAGAAGGCACCACATCCATGAAAGCACCCTCCAGAGGGCAGTTAAAAAAGCTGCCCAAAATGCAAAAATAGCCAAGAGGGTAAGCTGTCATACCTTGCGCCATACCTTTGCCACCCAATTGCTCGAGGCAGGATATGATATTCGTACTGTCCAGGAACTTCTTGGTCATGCAGACGTCTCCACAACCATGATCTATACCCACGTGTTGAACCGACCAGGGCTTTCCGTAAAGAGCCCAGCAGACTTGTAAATGAGAATATGGGGTTTGGTTTATCATCAATTGATCTTTTTCTCAAGGATAAATGACGAAAAAATGCAAGATATTCGTCCAGATCAGCCAAGACAAAGCCTTATGAGCTCATAAAGCAGTGGCAGAGTAAGAAAACTCAGAAATATCCCAAGTCCCACCAAGGCGGCTGTCAGCTTAGGAGCAAGGTTTGCCAGAATGGCAAGGGCCCCGGCAGACACCATGGGGGGCATGCCAGCCTCCAAGACTGACACCTCTATGGCCTGGCCCTTCAGGCCAAGAAGGTTAACCAACAACAGTGCTGCCAAGGGTGCAAGGACGAGTTTGAACACGAGACCTGCTGAAAGGGGTACCAGGCCTCCTGGCTCGACAGTGAGTCTGAGCTGAAACCCCACTGCAATCATGACAAGGGGTATCAAGGTTGCCCCAAGGGCCTCGAGTATCTTCTGAATTAGATCCGGATAGAGATGGCCTCGAATGAGAAAGGCGATAATCAGTGCAATAAAAGGAGGAAAAGAGACGATTTTCTTGATTATTTCTTGAAATCTTGGAGCAAAATCTTTTTTCTTACCATAAAGGGCCAGGATTAGGGCACCATATGTCGCCAGGGCAAGAAAGGAGCCAAGCTGGTCATAGATGACCGCATAGGAAATAGCTCCTTCGCCGAAGAATGCCTTTACCATGGGGATACCCAGAAAGGAGGTATTACCCAGGGGTATCATGAGGAGAAGGCAACCTGTAAGGGGCCTGGGCCAATCTAAAAGACGGGATACCACCAGGACTGTCCCGGCCGAAAGGGCCACCATGATCCAGGGCAGACAGGCCACAAAAAAGAGTTCAGGCCCCAGGGCCATTGTAGGCACCTTCAGGAGCACGAGGGCAGGCAAAGAACAGTAAATAACAAAAAGGTTCAGGCAGTTGGAAAAGTCTTGTGGAAATCTTCCAAGCCTCCTGAAAAATATGCCAAGGAGCAGATAAGATACGGTTATGATAAAATTTTCCATTAGAGAAAAGCTCTAGGACTGGCGAATTCAGACGCCTCACGGTCTTTTCAACATCATGTAATGACAGTGGGCTCTTTTCTGCCTGTAAAGGCTTCTATCTGGGAAATCTGCCTCGAGGTATCAATCAGATCTTTTAGAAAGACCTGGGTATCTTGCGCCAAAAGGGAAGACTCTTTGGTATAACCTTCGATATATATCCTTATGGTTGCCCCCTTGGTGCCAGTACCTGACAGGCGATAGATGATCCTGCTCTTATCCTCAAAGATTATCCTGATGCCCTGATTACAGCTTTCCGAGCCATCTATTGGATCGTGATAGCAAAAATTATCAGCAAGGCTCACCTTCCTGCTGGCCAGGACACTTCCTGAAAGCCTTGGTAACTTTTCCTCCAATGCCCTCATCATCCTGTGTGCACCTTCGGGCTCCACCGCCTCGAAATCGTGCCTGGTATAATAGTTCCGTCCGTATTTCTGCCAATGGGTGAGGACTATGTCCTTTACAGACACCCCTCTGAGGGCCAGGATATTCAACCAGAACAACACCGCCCACAGCCCATCTTTCTCCCTGACATGGTCTGATCCCGTACCAAAGCTTTCCTCGCCGCATATCGTTATCCTACCGGCATCCAGAAGATTTCCAAAGAACTTCCAACCAGTTGGGGTCTCGTAACAATCGACTCCCAGGTCTTCTGCTACCATGTCCAGGGCTGTACTCGTCGGCATGGACCTGGCCACACCACAAAGGCCCTTTTTGTACCCTGGCACATCTGTGGCATGGGCAGACAGGATGGCCACACTGTCACTGGGGGTCACGAAAAGACCTCTTCCAAGGATCATATTCCTGTCTCCATCTCCGTCAGAGGCTGCCCCAAAGTCAGGACCTGTCGGGGAATTCATGATGTCCACCAGTTCTTTGGCATATTTGAGATTGGGATCAGGATGCCCTCCACCAAAATCTGGTAGGGGCTGACAATTTCTCAGGCACTCTTCTGGAGCACCCAGCCGATCGACGAATATGGCTCTGGCATAAGGGCCGGTAACTGCATGAAGGGCATCGTAAACCATGCGAAAACCTCCATGCAAGAGTCTGGAGATGAGGTTGAAATCAAAAATACTTTCCATGAGCTCTACATAGTCCTTTACAGGATCGATTATCTCGAGCCTCATGTCACAAATCTCATAGACTGCACCAATGGTGTCTATATCCACATCAGGCCCTTTGGCAATGAGATAGCTTTCCAGGGCCAGGCTCTTTTCATAGATATTGAATGTAACCTTCTCCGGGGCTGGCCCGCCATTACCTATGTTGAACTTCACTCCGAAGTCACCGTCTGGCCCACCGGGATTATGGCTTGCAGAAAGGATAATCCCGCCAGAAAGACCAAGTTTTCTGATCATATTGGAGACGGCAGGGGTGGAACATATCCCCCCTGCCCCAACGAGGAGTCTTGAAATCTTGTTGGCAGCAGCCATCTTGATTATTATCTGGACTGCCTCCCGGTTGTAGTAGCGTCCATCTCCTCCCAGCACAAGGGAGCTGTTTTTTACGCCTCCAGGCATGGCATTGAAGATTGCCTGTATGAAATTCTCCAGATAGTGGGGTTGTTGGAAGGTACGCACCTCTTTTCTCAGGCCGGATGTACCTGGTTTCTGGTCATGAAATGGTTTGGTCTTAACCTCTTCAATCTTGTACATGTGTCATCTCCTTACCGACTGCGTATTCCAGTTGTGCCAAGGCGGAAAGCTCAAGTGCCAAGGCGGAAAAATAGTCACTTCTGGCCCGGGTAAGCCTGCTTTGGGCGTCGAGTGTATCTGTATTTGACGCAAGCTGCTGCCTGTATCTGGCCCTATTGAGTTGATAATCTTCTTCAGCCTGTTTCAGGGCGGATCGAGCCACCAGGACACCTTCCTGGGCGTCCTTTAGAAGCATGAAGCTGTTTTTCACCTCATAGCGCACATGATCTTTGACATCCTGGAGGCTCGCCCTGGCCTCGTTCAACCTTGCCTCAGCGGCAGCCACCTTGTCCCTGCTGCTGCCCCAAGAAAACAATTCCCACGTGGCGTTCAACATGACCTGTGCCATATCGTGGTCTCCATACGGATTATCAGACACGTCCGGCGTAACACCTTCCTTGGAATAGGTTGCTGTAAGATCTATCCTGGGGAAAAAATCACTTTTCGCTATCCTGACCTCATGCTCTGCCTTTTCCACCACCTTCTGGGCCTGGTGCACCTCAGGTCTTATGGCAAAGGCCAGCCTGTAAAGATGGTCGAGATCGAGATCTATATGGCACTCCTTCATTTCGTCCTTCAAGATCACCGGGGCATCAAGGGGCCTTTTCAGAACAAGGTTCAATCTGTTCTTGGCAAGTTCGAGTTCATGTCTCGCCTTTACGAGTTGCAGCCTTCCCTGGCTCAGTTCTACCTGGCTCTGGAGGAGATCTGTCCGAGGACGAAGGCCTATGTTGAAAAACTCCTGGACGTCTGACAACTGGGCCCTTAGCCTTCTTATTGCGGCCCTTGCCTCTTCCAACAGTCTCATGGCCTTGAGCACCTGATAAAAGGCTATCTTAGTATCCTTTACAATCTCGTTTCTTGCCTGGGAAAGAGCCAAGGAAGCCAGGTCCACCTGGATCTTGGCAGCCTTGTATCTGTTCCACAACAGGCCTCCATAGAAGATGGGCTGCTGGATATTCAGATCCCACCTGTAATCGTCATGGCCACTTATGGTAGTAGAATGGCCAAAGATCACAACCGTGGCAGCATCTCTTCTACCTGTATAGGAATAACCAGTAGACAACCGTGGCAGCATCTGTTTCCAAGTGGCCTCAGAGTCGAAATGTGCAGCCTCTTGTTCGTATTGCCTTTTCAGGATGCTGAGATTTTTGGATAGGGCAATGGAGATACACTCCTTGAGACTCATTCCCTGCTGCAAGTCATTGACCTTGTTATCATAAAGGGCGGCTTGTCCTGCGCCTTTGGACGAAACAGGACACAAGAGGAGACAAAAGACAGCAAAGAAAACAGATACCATACCTGTTGTCTTGATCATGGTAAGACCTTTTCCCCTAGGCTCAAATCAAGGTTGTGCAAGTCTCCTTTGTGCCAATCTCCAAGTCTGGAGGAAGTCCAGGCACACCAGCTCACCTCCTCAAGGCCTTTACCAGATGACAGGATTGATAAACCATCTCGTGCATTGGAGGCCGGACAAAGACCTCGATCAGATCTAAAAACAGTGCTTGGATGAATGTCTTTTATCGAAATCAGCATAACTACCTTGGCTTAGTATTTTTGTCAGATAGCCTTAGGACACAATTTGACCCGAATCCTATAGACCTTCCTATTTCAGAAAGGATGGCATCTAATTCCTCCTGGGCACTCTTTACATAGTGTATCTCAACAAGCCCACTGCGGGCATCAAGTGTACTTAATACAAAGAGATTATCATAGCCCTCCAAGATAAATCGCAAGAGATAGACCTTTGATGGATCTATTGTTAAACAACGGCTTGCCATCAACGGACGATCCCCCCTTCTTTTTCCCCTTCCAGTACTAAATTTGACCTGGGACATGTAGTACTTCATGGGTTTCAGCACTTCCATAATCAAGGCCTGGGACAACAGTAGGACCAAGGATGCCTGTTGCACCGCTGGCTGTTTAAGGGTAATTTTTCAGCCATGTCGTCTCTTATTTTAAAACGTCCCTGGAGCTTTAAAAAGGCTGAATATAAACTCATCAACCACCTGAGCCAGAAACTGTCATTTCCCAAAAGCATTGTCTCTTTTCTGGTGTCAAGAGGGCTGGTGACTGTTGAACAGATAGAGTCACATCTAAACGTGAGTCTTTCAAGCCTCAGTGACCCTTTTCTGATGAAGGGGATGGAAATTGGAGCTGGTCGCCTTACCCAAGCAGTGATCAACAGAGAGAATGTTGGCATATTTGGTGACTATGATGCAGACGGCGTGACTTCTTCGGCCCTTATGTGTCTCTTCTTGAAAGAATTGGGCCTTGATCCAGTGACCTACATCCCCCATCGAGAGAAGGAGGGTTATGGGTTAAACACCCAGGGCATCGACTACCTGATATCCAGGGGGTGCAGCCTTATAGTCACGGTGGACTGTGGGGTAACCAATCTCGAAGAAGCCGCATACGCAGCCGACAAAGGCGTGGATCTCATAATAACAGATCACCATCAGCCACTTGAAAACCATCCAAACTGCCTCTGTCTCTTGAACCCAAGACAGCGGGACTGCCCCTTTCCGTTCAAGGATCTTGCTGGCGTGGGAGTGGCCTTCAACCTCATCAGGGCAGTGAGATCTGTACTCTACAGGGCGGGATATTGGAATGGTTCAGCACCTCCGAATCTGAGAAGATATCTGGATCTTGTTGCAATAGGCACGATTTCAGACATGATGCCCCTTTTTGGAGACAACAGGATAATGACCAAGGTAGGGCTAAAGGTGATAGAAGAGGAAAACCGACCTGGCATAAAGGCCCTCAAGGACAGCTCAAAGCTTACCGTTCCAATAACTACCACTGACATTGGCTTCAGGCTTGGTCCAAGAATCAATGCAGCAGGCAGGATGGATCATGCCAAGAAGGCCTTCAGGCTTCTCGTCTCGACAGGACAGGCCGAGGCCGAAGAGCTTGCCTCTGACCTCAGCGACTTGAATCAACTGCGCCAGAATCAGGAACGACTCATCCTGCGCCAGGCACTCCAGGCTATTGACGACATGGGGGAGAGAGCGAGTTACGTGGTCTCAAACCAGGAATGGAGGCTTGGCATAATTGGTATCGTGGCCTCCAAGCTCGTGGAGCAGGTCAACAGGCCTGTCATTCTACTATCCATCGATGGTGACGAGGCAACTGGTTCAGGTCGGTGTCCCGAAGGTCTGGACCTGTTCTCGATGCTCACTGGCTGCTCAAACCATCTGGTAAGATATGGTGGTCACAAGGTAGCTGCTGGTCTCAAACTTTCCGCAGACAGACTGGATAGCTTCAGGGAGGCCTTTGAAGAAGAATGCCGTAAACAGATGGATGGATGGATTCAGACCTCTTACCTGAGCATCGACTGCCAGGTTCAAGTGCCAGAGCTCGCCAGCCCAGACTATCCCATGTTTCTCGAGATGCTTGAGCCCTTTGGCCCTGGATACCACAGCCCCCTTTTCTCCATGGAAAATTTCCAGGTCAGGAATGGCAGGATCGTGGGCAATTCACATCTAAAACTCACTGTATCTGCCAGGGAGACTTCCACGGGCAGGCGTTATGGAGTCGATCTGATCGGTTGGGGACATGGGGATAAACTATCCTATTTCTGGGACGATATGGAGATAGCTTTTACGCCAAGTATAAACAATTGGCAGGGGCGAAAAAACCTGCAACTCGTATTGAAAGACATACGCCCGAGAAAAAGGGACAAATGAACCCAGATTATGCATATCAAACGCCTAAAAAAACAATTTTTTTTAATGATCGTATGGTTAACATCTATCTGATACCATTGCATTTTCACCCAAACAGGGGCAATCAGGCAATAACAAGGTTGAGATGAGGCTAAAACGTCTTACCATCTCTGGATTCAAGTCCTTTCCCAAACGGACCAGCATCACCTTTTCCAGTGGCGTCAGTGCAATAGTCGGCCCAAATGGCTCTGGCAAGTCCAATATCGTCGATGCCGTACGCTGGGTCCTGGGAGAACAAAATCCACGGCTTCTTCGGGCAAAAGGCATGGAAGACCTGATCTACAAGGGGAACGGGGCCAAGGCCCCGGCCAGTGCATATGTGCGCCTGGTCCTTGAAAACAATGCAGGCATGGCCCCACCCGAGCTGGAATCCTTGGCTGAGATTGAGATAGAAAGAATACTTTTCCCCAATGGCGATGCAAGATTCAGACTCAACCGGAAGAACTGCCGTCTGAAGGATATCAGGTACCTGTTTCTCGACACAGGGGCAGGTGCCAGGGCCTATTCCATCATCGATCAGGGGCAAGTGGGACATTTCGTGAGCATGAGCCCGGAACAAAGGCGCCTCCTGGTTGAAGAGGTAGCAGGGATATCCAGATACAAGGCCAGAAGAGCCGAGGCCTCGAGGCGCATGGCACAAACGCTTCAGAACCTGGAACGCCTAAGGGATATAATCACAGAGGTCGAAAAACAGGCCAGGTCTCTGAAGCGCCAGTCGTCAAAGGCCAACAGATACCTCAAATTGAGGGAAGAGGAAGAGGCATTGTCGCTTTTCTTGCTAAAACAGAGATGGGAAGAGATCTGCTCCAAAGAGGCCGAGCTGCAAAAGATCCAAGATGCCCAAAAGGGGGAGAAAGAGGCGCTGGAAGCCAGGCTTTCTGCCCAAGACACCTGGCTCAAAGAGACGGATCTTCGGATGGAGGAAAACAGGCAGGAGGTGAAAAGGCTCAAAGGTGAAATAGAGAGGATCGAGTCTGATATAGAGGAGTTGAGTCTTGGACTGATGGATAGGGAAAAGGCTCTTGCCCTTTGCAGACAGACACAAAAGTCCCTCAGGGAGAAACTGATGGACATGAACGCCCAGGACAAGAGGGCACAAAAAAGAAGAGAAGATGAAAGGGCCAAGCTCAGCGCCTTGAAGGCCAAGATGGCCATGACAGTGAAAGAGAAAGACCGCCTCTTGGAGATGAAACAAGAACGAGAGGATATATTGGCATCTTTGAGGGAAGAGCTCGAAGAGGCCAGGGATAGAATGGTGAATATCTCAGCAAAGGGCTCTGGACTGAGAAGCAGGAGGAACTCTCTCGAGGACCGGCTAAACGGGCTGAGGAGTAGGCTTTCTCGCATAGAAAAACAGAATGATGTATGGGAAAGGGACCTCTTGGCACTAAAACAGGAAAAAGTGCAGATACGAACCGCCCTTACAGATACGAAAAAACTCCTTGCAAAGTGGGAGGCAGATCTTTCCGGCCTCCATGAAAAGAGGCAAGAAACAGAAACAGCCATCAGGGATCTCAAAAGACAAAGGGAGACCTTACTACCAAAAATCACAGGACTCAAGGCAGAACTCAATACGCTTTTGAGGTTTCGGTCGGCCCAGAACAGGCTTCCCCAAGATCTCGAAAACCTACTCAGGGTTTGTGGCACTGATGCACGGCCCCTGTCAGATCTCGTCAGGGTGGAAAGAGGCTGGGAAAATATTGTCGAACTCGCCCTGGGGGAATCTTTGAAGGCCCTTTTAGTGACTGATCCCTCTGGGCTATCCAAGATCATCTCCAATATAAAGACAGGTGACTACAAGACAGACGTTATTGCCTTTCTGGATCAGGGACAGTGTATGGATAGCATGAGTACCAATGGCAGGACCTCGGCAGAGGTACTGCCTCAGGGGCTCAGCCCCCTTTCCCAACGGATCACTGGAGACGATGGAGGTTCTGAGGTTGCAAGAAGAATCCTCCTTAGCTGGTTTTACGCTGACAGCATAGAGGATTTGCTCGAATCGACAGGAGATCTCAAGAACCATCTGGCCTGTTACGTAATAACGGCAGATGGCTTCCTCGTGACTCCTTGGGCTGAGATCAGGTACAAGGGAAAAGAGGACAAGAAAGATGGCACCTTGTGGACAAGAGCAAGGATCGAGGAGATCTCCCCTGAGATCTCGGTAATGGAAGAGAGGCTCCAGGTGCTGAAAAAGGACATGAGGCAGCTTGAGAATCAGTATACCGATCTCTTGTCCGCCATTTCCCGATCCAAAAGAGAACTTGAAAGAATCAAGGGTAGAAGAGACCATCTTCTCAGGGAAAAACAGGCAGTCGAGGCCAAAGAAGACAGGACAAGGGACAGGCTTGAGGTTCAGGGCTTTGAAAAGGACGAGGTGCTTACAGAGCTTCATGATATCGAACAAGAGATCTCTGCTCTGGATCATAGGATCAGCCATCTTGAAAAACAGGAAAAAGAGGCAGCGCATAGACTCGACAGTATCCAAGGCTCTTTCGAAAAGGCGAAACAGGACAAGGACAAGATAGAGGCAGAGCTTCAACAGTACTCCATAGAAAAGGCAAGGCTCGATACGGAGATCAAGGCCCTCTTGGATGAAATCAGGAGGATCGAAGCCGGTCTAAAAAAGTCCAAGGCCCTGATGATCGATATTGAGACAGAACTTCGCGGGCTCTCTGAACGCGAAAGGTCGATGGTAGAGGAGATAGAACAGATTGCCCAAGAGAAACAGGCCTTTGTAGACAAAGAGGCCTTGCTTCTAAAGAGTCTCAAGCACGAGGAAGACACCCTTGACAGGCTCATGAGTGAAAGGGCGGAAAGGGAGGGGATCAAGAGACAGGTTCTTAATCGACTTTCCCAGGCCTCATCAGGGCTTCATGAGACAGAGATCGAACTTTCCAGACTCTCAAAAGAAAAAGAGCACCTGATAGAGGCGTGCTGGCAAGATTTCGCCAAAGACATAAAAGAAAAATTCACTCTGCCTTCCCTTGTCCAGACACTGACCCTGGAGCAGGCAGAAAAAATGCTCTTGTCGGTGAGGGAAAAGATCGACGGGATCGGGCCAGTCAACTTGACAGCCATAGAGGAGTTTGAGGAAATAGAAAAACGCCGCGCCTTTTTGATGTTGCAGCAAGAGGACCTTAAGACATCCCTGGAAGACATCAAGCTGGCCATTGGGCGAATAGACAGACAATGCAGGCAAAAATTCAGGCAGGCCATGGAAGAGATCAACGAGAGTCTAAAAAGGGTATTCCCCTTGCTCTTTGATGGCGGCACCGCCAGGCTCAACCTTGATAATCCAGGCAACATCCTGGACTCTGGGGTAGAGTTCTTCATTGAGATACCAGGCAAGAGGATCAAGAATCTCAACCTCTTGTCTGGAGGGGAAAAGGCATTGAGCGCCCTGGCCCTGATCTTTGCCATCTTTTTCATCAAACCAAGCCCATTCTGCCTGTTGGACGAGGTTGACGCCCCCCTGGACGAGGCCAATACCATAAGGTTCAACAGACTTATCAAAAAGATTGCAGCCAAAAGCCAAGTAATCCTGGTGACCCACAGCCAGAGGGTGATGGAGACGGCCGACAGGTTGTTTGGGGTAACGATGGAGGAAAAGGGTGTCTCGAAACTGGTAAGCGTTTCACTGAGTTAAAAGGGGACACAGACTGGAGTCATGACATGTTTTCACTGTCTCGAGGCGGTGAAATGCCGCGGATGATCTTTGATCTGCCTCCTGGTGCCACCTCCAGCACCACATCGTCGAAATACTGGCTGAGAAATGGCCTTTCATCCCTGGCAAATTCCTTATTCTCTGACGACCCCATGGAGGCCAACCTGATATTGTAAAGGAGACGTATTAGGGGATTTGATGGCTCCATGTGTTCCATCATTATAAACACCCCTCCAGGCACCAGCACTCTTCTGACCTCCAACAAGGCGGCCTGCCTCGTGGCAGGATCTAGTTCATACATGGCGTGAGAACAGGTCACCACGTCGAAGCGGGCATTTTGAAAGGGAAGCCGTGATACGTCTGCAAGCACAAAGTTGGCCTGTACATTGTTTTCCCATGCCTTCTGGCTGGCCTTCTTCAACATGCCCCAGGAAAAATCCACACCGACTGCAAGACCAGCTCCCCCCAGAAGCCTTCCTGCCCTAAGGGCAACAGCTCCGGTGCCAGTACAGATGTCGAGCAGCCGCTGGCCTTGGATAAGGCCAGCCTTTTCCAGAAGGAATCTTCTCAGCCTTGCACTTTTATCCCGACTATGAAGTGCAATTATGACATCGTATATCAGGGAAAATAGGTCATAGTAGCGCCGACGCCACACTCTCATTGACTATCCTATACCTTGTGTATCCCTTATATTTCCTCTTCAAAATCGACAAAATCCGAGGCCATCTCAAAAAAGATCCCCATGCTTTGACTGAGATTTCTGATAATCTGGCTGTATTCCTTCTTTTCCTGGACAGAATCTGCATTTTCCATGCCTTCAAGTGCAACTTGAAGCTCTCTCAAAATACCTTCCATAAAATAATCAGGATCCATTTAGTCCTCCTTTCAATCTAAGAGAATAATCTTTATCCTGGATCAAAAAGAATATACCATGACATAAAAAAATTAGATACAAAACATTTCGAACTCAAAACTCTTCTGGTAATTCCCTGTGCCCTGCCATTTGAAAGACCTTTTGAATACCGGCTCTACTGCCAAGGGCCACAATCACGTCTCCTGGCGCCAGGGGCTCTTCGGGACGAAGCTGTAGAGACATCTCACCACCCCTTTTCTTGATGGCAATAACTGTAACCCCTGTCCTCTCCCTTAGGGAGATATCCTTGAGGGCCTTTCCGTCCAATTCGGAGCCAGCCACTATCTCTATCTGTTCAATATCCAGGTCGAATCCCACAGAATGGCTGGCAAGATCCAAGAATTCTGTAAGTGTTGGCTTCAAAACCGCAAGTGCCATACGCGAAGCGCCTATCTTGTAGGGGCTTATCACCTTGGTGGCCCCTACTTGGAACATCTTTTTCTCAGCATTTTCATTCTCTGCCCTTGTTACAATGGTAACACGGGGATTCAAGAATTTGGCTGAAATAGTTATATACACATTGGCTGCATCAGTGCCAAGGACACTAATTAGCCCCTTGGCCCGTTTTATCCCCGCACTCTCGAGGACATTGTCAACAGTGGCATCACCGAGTACCCAGAGAAGCTGCCTCTTTTCGGCCCGCTGAACAGCACTCTGTTTATTATCCACGACCACCAGGGGCTTGTTCCGCAACTGAAGCTCGTGACATATCACCCTACCGAGGCGGCCATAACCGCAGACTATATAGTGTCTTTCCAATCTGGAGATCTTTTTAAGCATCCGTCTCCTGCCTATAAGCCCCTTGAGATGTCCCTCTATCAGCCCCTCGGCCAGGGAACCTATAGCATAAAAGAACAGGCCTACACCAAGGGTAATGAGCAATATGGTGAAGACCCTACCCTGCTCTGTCAAGGGGTGAACCTCTTTGAAGCCTACTGTGCTAAGGGAGATTGCAGTCATGTATACTGCATCGAGTAGGCCCCAACCCTCTATCAACATGTAACCAGCTATGCCAGTAGCCCACAACAAGACCAGGAGGGCTGAAATGACTACAACCTTTTTGGTGATCATCAAGCAGTATCAGCCCAGGTAGATAGAGCAGGAGCTCGCCATTTCCTACAATCTGGCTGCCCTGGCAAGCACCTTGCTGAAACTTCTGAGCCCCAGCCTGTAGTCCGAGGGGAGATGGACATGCACCACCCTCCTATTGATATGGTTGAGGGCCTCGAAATCCCCAATGGCCTGGGCAAACTGGATATGCCAAAACGACATATCAAAACCAGGCACTGGCTCGTAGTCCTTGGACCTTTTCCTTGTGAATATTATGAATCCAGCAGATATAGGCCCCCCCTTGTGTAACTGGCCACTGGAATGGAGATAACGTGGCCCATAACCAGCTACTGTTGCACAACCCCTTTCTTGACGCACCAGGTGACGCATCTCACTGACCACTTCATCAACCACGGGATCATAGGGCAGATATGACAAGAAACCCATGTAACCCCAGGTGGGAAGGACCTGGAAGATATCCCTGAGGGTTCTGGCAAGGCCTTTCATGGAAACAGCCAGAGCAGAAGAGGCGCGAAAGTTGATCTGGCTCTGTGGATCCACCCAGAATGAAACAGGCATCTTGCCTTCCTTCTTGTACTGTTCAATGGTGAGCCTTGTCATCTCCTTTGCCACTTGGACATCAGGCTCATTGAATGCGTTGACACCTATGAAATGGCATGCAAGGGCAGTGGCCATCTCCCAGAGAAATACCATGGAGCCAATGTCGTAGAGATCATCCAGTTCAAGGCGGTAGATAGGGAAGTCTGCCTCCTTGAGTTCATTGACAAAGGCATCCAAGGACTGCTCTGTCGAAGTATACTTCATCCTGGTATACACGAATATCCTCTCACCGCCATAAAAACCTGGAATGCCAGTGGATTCTCCAACTATTGGGACAAGGCCCAAGGTATCCTTACCGCTGCTCTCAGCAATGAGCTGTTCAAGCCAAAGGGCAAAAGGCCTGACCGGCTTGTCCATGAGGAGGGTGAGTTTGTCCCTGCTCTGGCCCCCATTCTCTCCAAGAAACTCCCCAAGGAGATATCCGGGATTTTCCTCAACAGGCACCTTTGGGCCACATCTTCTCGCCATATCAGAGGCCCTCTCCACAAGCTCGTCTATATCGACTCCAAGGATGGCAGCGGGTATGAGACCAAAATATGAAAGGGCAGAATATCTACCCCCTATGTCTGGGAAGTTGAGGAAACAGCGCACAAAACCCCTTTCGTCTGCCAGTTTCTCCAACGGGGTACCAGGGTCCGTGATTGCTGCAAAATGCCTGCCAGGTTCCTGGGAAAGTGAATTCATCTTGTCCCAGAAGAAATTGAAAAGGGCCTTCACCTCCGTGGTGGTGCCAGACTTGCTGGATACTATGAAAAAGGTCTTTTCAAGCCCCATATTCTCCACCTTTTCCACCTCTTGAGGATCAGTGGTATCCAATACCACAAGTGGTGGAAATCCCTCCCGGGGCCCAAAGACCTCTGACAGGACCAGTGCGAACAGGCTCGATCCTCCCATGCCAATGAGGCATACACGCTCAAACCCTTCATTCTTTATGGTGAGGCCAAACTCTTTGATCTCTGGTAACTTAGGCTGGATCCTCGACATCACGTCCAGCCAACCCAACCTATTGACTATGGACGGGTAATCATCCTCTGATTCAGACCACAGTGACGGGTCCTTTTGCCAGAAACGTTCCAACAAAACCTGCTTCTCTTCTTGAGAAAGCTTGTAAGGTCTGGTTATCACTTCTTCCCCCTCCCTCCCTGGATTTTATTCGACCCAGCTTGTACTTCAAAGGCCGGGCATGATCTTTTCTCTTGCATCAGGCACTCCCCATATAAACCCAGATTATTCACACGCCTGGAAAGAGTAATTCCTTTGAATGATCATATGGTCAGTATGAATTCGATTCCATTGTATTTTCACCTAAAAGTGAAGGCCAATCTGGGACAAGGGCCCTGTTTTGGGCCAATGCCAATATGGGCAAAAACGCCAACCATTACTTGTCTGGAAGACTCTTCACCTTTTTTCTCATTATCTTCAGCAGATCCTCTGGCTTTTTGTTATGCAGGATCTCGTAAAACTGGCTCCTGTAGTTCTTTACGAGGCTTACGCCCTCTATCACCACGTCATATCCTATCCACTTCCCATCCCTTTTGACAAGACGATATTCCACTGGGATCTCCTGGTCGTTTTTGATGATCTTGGTAAGGACAGAGGCCTTGGTAGGGGTAAGCATCTTTTCCTGCTCGAAGACTACCTTCTCACCAGAGTAGTGTTCTATCTTGGTAAGATAGATCTTTTCCAAGAGCCTTGAGAACAGGTATTTGAATTCCTTGAACTGTTCCTTTGAAAAACGCCTGACATATCTTCCAAGCACCCGTCTCGATATGTCGTTGAAGTCGAATATCTGATTGACAAGCGCCCTGAGCTTCTGGCGGCGTTCTTCCTTGTGGGCATCTCCTTTATATCTCGGATCCTTTAGGACGTCCAATACCTGATTGACCAGTCGTTCCACCTCCTGGCGAGGGGTGATGCCTCCAGAAGTAACTCCAGCATCCACCTGTATTGGACAATAGAGGGAAAACAGGGTGAACAAAAAAATGGCCAGAGAAAATCCAAGCCTGCCTCTAATCAGATTCATATCTCGCCTCCTAAATATCGTGAACAGGAATGTGAGCCCTGCACGTGATAGATTCATAGCCATTATTTCAAATCATGCATTACAAGATATCGAACAGATCTGGTTCGCCTTGATATTACTTGACATTGCCGAACACGTATTTACTGATAAGGCTCTCTATGTCAACCGCAGATTCGGTCTCTGTGATCACACCACCTGGTTTCAGAAGTTCTTCTGAGCCACCGGGCTGGATGCTGATATACTTGTCTCCGATGAGGCCACTGGTCTTTACGGATGCTATTGCATCCTCCTGTATGGGCACCCCCTTGTGGATCTTCATGGTGACCACTGCCACAAAATCCTTTGTATCCAGATCGATCTTGGTAACTCTACCGATCTCGACACCTGCCATCTGCACACTGCTGTCAGGCTTCAGACCTGCCACAGAATCGAATTTCGCAATTATATTGTAGAAATCACCTCCTATCAGCTCCATCTTGCCAAGCTTGATAGTGAGATAGCCCACACACAATATCCCTATCAGGACAAATATACCGACTAATGTCTCTTGTGAATATTTCTTCATACTGGTCCTCGTCCTTTATCGCACTCGAGTTTTGCAATGACCTTCTGGCTCTTTCTCGCCAAGGAGATGACCTCCTCCAATCTCATCTTCTTTCGAACCTCAACAATCCCGGCCTTTATGGCAAAATCCAGACAGACCTTCCTGTAGCTTTCAGGGTTCATCAGCTCTTGCCGTGAACACTCAGTGATGATCTCCTTTATTATCAAATCAGCCCTGGTCGCATCTGCCTGGGGAATAACCGTCAGGATCTCTTCTGGGCCAAACCTGGCGGCATAACCTGCTGTACCAAGATTCTCTCTGAGGGTCATACCCAGGCACTGAAATATCCTCTGGGCAGCGATATATCCAACCTTTTCCCTGATCTGCTCCAGGCTATCCACAGAAAAAAGGACTACGGAGAAGACATCCTGAAACCTGCCTATCCTGTCGAGTTCCTGCTTGAGGGCCCTTTCCACCTCGAATTTGGAGTGAAGACCGGTAAGCTGATCTTGCAACACCTCCTGGCCATGTATGAACTGCCATACCACCTCGTCGTCCGATTGTTCAAGCTCAAGGGGTGTACCCTGAAAGGCGATCTTTTTATTCTCTATTATGGCAACCCTGTTACTGATAAAAAAGACATCGGGTATATCATGGCTCACCATCACCCCTGTAAAGCCGATCTCCCTCTGATAGTGGGCCACCATATTGAGCACTGCGTTTTTTCTCAAAGGGTCTAGGCCAGTGGTGGGTTCGTCGAAAAGGATCATTGTAGGCTCGGTGACCACTGCCCTTGCAAGGGCTACCCTCTTTTGCATCCCTCCTGAGATCTGGGACGGGTATTTCCCCTCTACGTCTCCCAGTTCGAATTGTTCTATGCGAAACATCACCCTCTTCCTGATCTCAGCAGCAGACATCTTGGTTCGTTCAACAAGGGGGAGGGCAATATTTTCAAAGATCGTCAGGGAATCGAAGAGGGCATTGTTCTGAAACATGTAGCTGAGGGATCGTTTGAAATGTCTCCACTCTGCCTTGGTAAATTGGCTGAGAGGCTTTCCCCTCACGAGTATCTGTCCCGAATCTGGCTTGAGAAGGCCTATGATATGTTTCAAGAGAACGCTTTTGCCTGCACCGCTCTTCCCTATGATGGCCGTTATCTCACCTTGATAAATGGCAAGATTGGCCTTGTCCAGCACCTTGAGACTGCCAAAGCTCTTGGAAACGTCCTTAAATTCTATAAAGGGCTCATTCATGTCTTTCACAGGAGGAATGAAGTGAGAACATAGTCGAGTACAAGGACAAGCACACAAGAAATCACCACGGCAGAAGTGGTTGCAAGGCTGACGCCCCTGGCACCAAAGCCTTCAGACCTCATATGGGTAAAATAGCCCTGATAGCAACATATCGTGGAAACTATCAAGGCAAAGGCAAGGCTCTTGAGGAACCCGCCAGTGACATCCTTTAACACAACACTATCGTAAATCCTATTGAAATATATCCCAGAATTGATACCAAGGAGAAGAACCCCGGTCAGAAATCCCCCAAAGATGCCTATGACATCAAAAAGGGCAGTCAGCATTGGAAACACGATTACAGAGGCCGCCATCCTTGGGCTAACGAGATAGCGCATAGGGTTGATGTCCATGGTGTCCAGGGCGTCTATCTGCTCTGATATGCGCATGATGCCTATCTCGGCAGCAATTGAAGAACCTGCCCTGCCAATGACCATGAGGGCTGTGAGCACAGGTCCGAGCTCTCTTATGAGGGAAAGGGCAACAGCAGCACCGAGCATCCCCTCAGCCCCGAACTTGACAAGGGTGTAATAACCTTGAAGACCCAACACCATCCCTGTAAACAGTCCAATGAGACTGATTATCAGAAAGGACTTCACCCCTATGAAATAGACCTGTTGTATTATCTTCCTGAACTGGAACGGCAGGGAAAATATCAAGATGATACCGTAGCAGAAAAAGATGGCCAGGGCCCCAAGCTCTCCTATGATGTCGAGGGTTTTCCTCCCAAGCCAATTCAGGCCTCGAATCATGCCCTGCCCTTCGTGGTCAACTGTTTTTTCAGCCATTTTTACTCATCCATGTCTATACCTGTTTCAGGGAAGTACTGCATCCTTGAATTCCTGGAATCCAACCCTGTTTATGAGCCTACCGAGGCGCTCGGTCTTTCTGGCGTTTGCATCAAAATATCCAATAACCCTTTCGGCAAGCTCAAGGGCATCCTGGTAACTCAACCCCGCTACCAACTGCCTTGCAAGGAGAGGTCTAGAACCGCCATTTCCGCCTACAGTTGCAATCCATCCACCACTTTTGGCATAAAATCCAAGGTCCTTGATACAATTTTCCGCACACTGATTTGCACATCCTGAAACAGCCATCTTGAATTTCCAGGGCAATTTCATCCCGTGATATCTCCGATCAAGTTCCGTGCCAAGGCCTATGGCATCTCCCTTTGCCAACCTACAAAAAGTTGTGCCAGGGCATGCCTTGACACTCCTGACACACAGGCCCAATGCAGCCCCTGGATCCATCCCAAGCTCTGCCCAGATGGGATCGATGTCTTTCTCCTCTAGGCCGACAATGGCAATACGCTGGGCACTGGTTATTTTCAAGGCAGCGCCGTATCTCTCAGCTACGTCTGCTATCTTTCTCAATTGGGAAGGGGTTACGAGCCCCAGAGCTATGTGGGGCACAATGGCATAGGTCTTCTTGTCCCTCTGGATTACCGCCCCCTTTTCACCATCTTTCAACATGGCTTGCCCTACTGCTTAATCACCGTCTATTTCAATGCACTTTGTGGGACAAATGGCAGCTGCACTCTCCAGTACTTCTTGATCTATCTCTTCTCCATCCCCAATAAACTCGGCCTTTTCAAAATCTTCGTCCATCTTGAATGCCCTTGGAAGGACTTCCTCGCAACTGCCACATCCCTTGCACTTGACCTTGTTAATAAAAACCTGTCTTGCCATAAAATCTCCTTTGGCCAGCCAAGAGTTGCTGGTCTTCGACACCCCTTCGCACGTCAATACGCCAACATGGGAAAAGGCCATTTGAAAATAATCTGGAAGTCTCGGAAATGTCAATTGAATGTTGATGTTTTGAAAAGCTTTCTCCTGATCATGACGTATTGAGGATCTTTCTCAACATACGGGAAAGATCGGAGATAGTAAAAGGCTTGGTGAGAAATGGGGTGTTTTCAGACAAAATTCCCTGTTTTTCTATGATCTCTGGGCTGTAACCAGACATGAACAACACGGGCACATCAGGTATGAAAGACTTTATCCTCTCAGCCAGGCCCAGGCCACTTGTCCCTGGCATGACCACATCGGTAATCAGGATCGAAGGCCTGGCAGAACCAGGCTGCTTTAGATATTCCAATGCCTCTTCCGCAGTAGCAAACAAGATGACATCGAAGCCAAGACGCTTGAGATAATCGCTCACAGTCTGTTTTACCAACTCCTCGTCCTCCACGACCATGACCAACTGGCCAGGCTCGGCGCGCAACATGCTTTCATCAGATCCGGCCACCTCTGGGTCAGAGGTGTCGCTCCGATAGAGAGGTAAAAGGATATCCACCTTGGTCCCTTTGCCAGAACTGCTTTTTATGAATATATAGCCACCACTCTGTTTTATGGTGCCATAGACCATTGCAAGGCCCAAACCAGTACCTTGCCCTGGTGGTTTTGTGCTAAAAAAGGGCTCGAATGCCTTTTCAAGGACCTCGGGCTCCATACCACAACCTGTATCGACAATCTCGATTCCTGCAAAGGTCTCCTTGTTCGACACGGCTGCTTCAGGAAATTCAGCACCGCTCTTCAGACAGGTCCTTATGGTAATGGTACCGCCTTCCTCCATGGCGTCCCTGGCATTTAGGGCGAGGTTGAGCAACACCTGTTGAAAACGGCCAGGATCCACGTCTATGAATATATCTTCCTTGGCAAAATCAAATTCTACACTGATATTTTCCCCAAGCAATCTTTCGAAAAGCTTGGACGAATCCTTCACAGCCTGATTGAGAAGGACCCGTCTGGGTTGAAGGGTCTGCTTTCTGCTGAATGCCAAGAGCTGACTGGTGGTCTCGGCCGCCCTCTTGGCAGCCTTTTCTATCACCTTCAATTGCCTGTAGGTAGTAGTAGAGGGATCGACGTCCATAAGCAGCATCTGACAATAACCGAGTATTGCAGTAAGTTGATTGTTGAAGTCGTGTGCAACCCCGCCTGCCAATCTGCCAATGGCATCCATCTTCTGGATCTCCCTGATCTGTTCCTCGAGCCTTCGTTGAGAACTGATGTCTGTACCCACGACAATGAGGTGCGTCTGCTCTGTCTCCTTTGTCGACAAGAAACATGGACAGAGATTTATCCTCCAGGCAATCTGTCTCTTCTCCCCGTCGGCACCGATGACCTCTGATTCACAGGAAGTGGTATGACCTGTGCTCAGGGTCTTTTCGAAGCTTTCAACAAAGGCCTTTCTTCTCCCAGATGCCACGAAAAGCTCCCAGAAGGGCTTGTCTTCACATTGACTGGCCTCAAGTCCAAAAAGTTTGGCTATGATCTTATTGATCCTGATGATTCTCCCATCGCCCAGGACCTCTGCCACAAGGATACCCGCTGTTTCTATGGTGAGCCTGTTAAAATCCCTTTCCTTGTCCAACCTCTTCCTTAACTCAGCCCTGTTGCTGATATCCTCGATAAAGGCATAACCACCTACCACTGCGCCCTCTTCATTCCTGAGGGGAAATGCAGACACTGAGATCATGATCTTCTTCCCAGTGCCAGGGATGGTATATTCGCCCTGGTATCTCACATCCCTACCCCTTAACACCTCCCGGGCATAGTCCCTGAGTATCATGTGTTTCGAAGACAGGGTGTTGATACCTATAATCTCTTCCCTGGCAAGGCCTGCCAGATAGGCCAACCGTTCATTGCAATCGATGACGAAGCCAAGGCGGTCTATACACATAATGGCCAGAGGACCACGCTGGAAAAACAGCCGGTAGCGCTCCTCGGCCTGGGACAGGGCAAGTTGCTTCTCCTTCCAGTCCGTGATATCGGAGAGCATGAAGAGATGATATCCATTGGTATTGAAGGAGTTGTGCGGTACCAATTCCTGCTTCACCCAGGTAATGGTACCGTTTTTGTGGGCGAGCCTGTAGGCCACGGAGAACTCGGTTGTGTCCGGTTTTATGGTCCTTAGGGCCTCGACCACCCTGTTTCTATCCTCTGGATGGATAACAAGACTGAAAAGGTTGTCATCACCTATGAGCCTTCCAGGGTCCATACCTGTCCATCGCTCTATGGCCATTGAAACAAACAAGATCTTCAGGGGATCATCCGCCTTTGTATACATGGCAGCAACAGGAAGGCTCGACAATATCCTGTCAGAGACATCGTTCAAAGAAAAAAGGACAAAGATATTTTCCCTGCCCTGGCTGAACGGCATGATTATCCTTCTCGAGATGCCAGAAGGCCCTGAGCCGTTTTGATCTGGTGTCCATACGTAGGGATATATAAAGCTCAGGGAACCTGTCTCTATGTCCTTACGTATCTGTTCAGGCAAACCATGAAAAAAGGAATCCAGCCTTTGAACCGGCATGGGAAGTACTTCGTCGAGATGAAGATCTTTGGAGGCAGCCACCACCTGACCTGACCGAAAAACCATACACATCGGAAAATTGTCTGGGAAAAAAGAAATCAGATCCACTTGTTTTACAGACATGATGTCGAGACCTCTTCAGAATGAAAAAGGGCTATCCTGATCCTCCTCGTAGCGCACCTCATCCACTGGTTCATTCCTACCCCAGCCTGCATAAAGCCTGTTGGGGGCGTTCAGCACAAGCCCTGGCTCTGTACCAATAACCTTATAGCCGTGGACCACGCCTGGCGGGACCAACACGGATTTGGGACAGTCGTGCCCAGCATAAAACCGCATAAAATTGCCATAGGTCTCGGAATCTTTCCTGTTGTCCCATAGCCTGATCTCAAAATTACCCGGCCCGATGAAATAGAACAGATCCGTCTGATCGTTATGGGCATGAGGCCCCCTCACAACCCCAGGATAGGTCAGGGAACAATATGCCATCTGAGGAAAGTCGGCCTCTTTGAGCTCATCCCTTCTGAATAGCTCACATAGCCAACCCCTGGCATCGAGAAACTTGGAAAGTGCCTTGATCTCCACACCCCTTATCTCCCCGTTCTTGAATTCCATTCGCCCCCCTCTACTAACAGGATACCATCGAAAAACAACTCATTTTTTGCCAGGCAGCCATACATCCTCAAGACTGGAAAGCCCTTGTCCTGTAACCAGGGCATGCCCAAGCTGCCTGGCCCGTTCCAAGGCATAGGGATGGGATTTTATCTCTGCCCTCTTTTCTACCCCCCTGATAAAAAGGCCTGCCACGAAATCTGCATCGAGGGCATCGAAGAAGTAACGTAACACCCTCTTTACTCCATCAAACAAAAGCCTACCCTTGGTAGCCCCCACTGAAAGGAATACCCCCTGGCGTGCCTTGCCCTCCGTAGCCCGTTTCTTGAGTACATATTTTCTCACCCAGAGGGCCTGGGAACGCTCCACGAGGGCCTGGGTTCGAGAGGTGATATTATAGAAGAAGATCGGAGAAGACACCACGACTATATCGGCCTGTTGGATCATTGGATAGATGGATACCATGTCGTCTTCCAATACACACTCGCCGGTAGTATCGCACCCTCCACACTCTATACATGGACCGATATCCCTCTTGTAAAGGCGCACCCTTTCCACCGTAGCACCAGCCTCCTCGGCACCAGACAAGAAAAAATCTCCAAGAAGATCACTGTTCCCCCCCCTTCTTGGAGACCCGTAAAACATAAGTACAGACGGTTTCTTCATGTTTACTCCTGCAGCCCATGCACCCTGAGGACAATATTACTGTTTTTCCCTATTCTAACAAAAAAACTTTAAAGAACACAAATTAAATCAGACCAAATACACCAAGATTATACACTTTCCTTAGGAAGAAAGAATCGTAGGCAAGCTTGGAAGCTGCACAATCATGGATAAAACATTCACTATTTTGAAGCATATCCATCCGCGATATGGTATAAAGAGCGTTTTGTCACATCATGTATGCCATGTACAATCAAGATAGAGAAACCAAGAAATCGGGGCCAAAACGCGCCCTGAGATACTACTGGATCAGACTCAAAAGGCTTCAGGGCAATCCTTTCATCCTCGCCAGGGGTGTGGGGATCGGGGCATTCGTAGGGCTTACACCAACCATACCTTTTCACACAGGTCTGACGCTGCTTCTTTGTACCCTGTTCAAGGGCAATATCGTGGCAGCGGTAATAACCAACTGGATAGTGAGCAACCCTATAACCATTCCCATTCAGTACTATCTTGCATGGAGGATCGGCACCTGGCTGACCTCGTTCAGCATTACCTGGGACCAGGTCTGTCTCATGCTTCACCAGTTGCAACACGCAGGCTTCATCGAGGCATCCAAGATGCTCTTTGCAAAATTTTCCAACATAATGTTCTGCCTCCTGGCTGGTGGCCTGGTATTGGCCATCCCTGTAGGCATTTTTTTCTATTTTCTTGCTCTCTATTTCTATCTTATGAGACAGAAAAGGCGGCAGAGCAGGTTCCTGAGGCAAGGATGAAATGGGGAATGACATAATCATGGATGAACACCTGGTTGATCTTTGAATCCGGGCCAACCGCCCAAGTTTGGACTAATATGACCAGAATAAAGACCCAACGGTATCCAAAGCCCAGCAAGGCACTGGGCCAAAACTTCCTCATCCACGAATCGACCCTCAACACTCTGGCAGAAAAGATCTGCCATAACGATCCCGAAATCCTCGTGGAACTCGGTGCCGGGACAGGGAACCTTACCTTGGCCCTTGCCCAGAGGTGCAAACGGGTCATAGCCTTCGAGCTGGACGAAAGACTCGTCCATTGGCACGACAAACAACAACTTCTACCTGACAACGTGGAGCTGAGGCAGGCGGACATTCTCCGTATCTCATACCAAGCCCTTTGGGAGGAGACAGGAGATCGACTCCATCTGGCTGGCAATCTACCCTACAACATATCCACCCAAGTGGTATTTTCCATGTGCGCTCAGAACAGGTTTATAAAGGAGGCCTTTTTCCTCTTTCAAAAGGAAGTTGCAGACAGGATAACAAGCCCGCCTGGCAAAAAAGACTATGGGACCATAAGTGTCGTATCGCAATACTGCGCAGATGTGAAAAAAATACTGGAAATCCCCCCCTCCATGTTCAGGCCCAAGCCAAAGGTCTACTCCGCCCTTGTCCAATTTAGATTTTTCCAAGGGGAAAAGCCTCGTTGTGACGACTACGAATTCTTTGTAAAGACTGTAAGGGCCTCTTTCTCCCAGAGACGAAAAAAGATAGTCAACTGTCTATCCTCCTTTTTCAGGCTTGAAAAACACCTGCTCGAGGCCGTGCTGAACAAGGCGGACATAAGCCCAGATATCAGGGCAGAACGGCTTTCCGTCAGCCACTTCGTGACCTTGGCCTCCGGGCTGAAAGACATTGTGCAGAAAAAGGCTTTGCCCCTGTAAGACTTGCCTTGAACAGAGTGTTTTACTACTATTTCAATAAAGGCTTGAATGAAAGAGGAACAGTTATTCCATGACACCTGAAGAGATGAACTCGAGGGCCCAACAACTTTACGAGCAAGGCTTTCACTGCAGCCAGGCCATCTTCTCCACAGGATGCGAAAAACTTGGCCGCAACTCTCATGAGGTTATTGCTGCCCTGGCACCCTTTGGAGGCGGTATGGGAAGTACAGGACATGTGTGCGGCAGCCTTTCCGGGGCGCTTGCCGTACTGGGCCTTGCAATGGGCAAGGAAAAACCCTCGGAAAAAGACCACAGACTCATGTGGAAATATGCCTACAAACTTGTGAAACGTTTTGAGACAATCACTCAAGGATACGGGGGAATAGACTGTAAAGATATTGCCAGGATAGACTGGAGAGACAGAAAACAGGTCAAGATATATTACAGTAATGGACCAGATAGCAGAAAGAAGGATTGTCTGAAGGTCATAGGCGCCACGGCACAGGCCCTGGGCGAGATATTGGAAGAGGCCTCTGCCGCTTCTTGAGGGTGGAAAAAACTTCCAAACAGGAGGAGAGAAGAGATGTCGACAGAAGAACTTCTGCCCGAAGGCGACAAACTCAGAAAAGCGGTAAAATGGCTTTCTGAAATGGTGAAAGAGCATCCAGAAAAATCCAGAAAAGAGATAATCTTGGATGCTGAGGTGAGATTCGATCTCTCTCCAAAGGAATGTGAATTCTTGCAGAAGAAATTCCTGTAGCAGTGCCTGAGGCTATATGTTTTAACCTTGGTTGACCATGATAGTTTTTGATCTGGGATGTGAAAATGGCCATGTATTCGAGGCATGGTTCAAGGACAGTTCAAATTTCAAGGAGCAAAAAGATCAAGGCCTACTCAAATGCCCAGTTTGCGGCAGCGGCAATGTGAAAAAACTCCTTTCTCCCGTTAAGCTGAAAAGGCACAGGAGAGAAGACTCGCCTGTGTCCCAAGAGGCACTCGTATCGGCAATCAATACCATGTATGAAAATATCATAAAAAACAGCGAGGACGTAGGGACCCGCTTCACATCAGAGGCCTTGAAGATGCACTACGGGGTTAAAGAACACAGGAGCATAAGGGGAATTGCCACTGAGGAGGAAGAAAAGATACTTAGGGATGAAGGGGTGGAGTTTTTCAGGATCCCTCTGCCAAGAAAAAAAGACGGGAAGGAAAATTAAAAGTGAGCATCCAAGAACAGGGAGTGGAGATGTCTTCTACACAGAGCCACGGCCCATCTGAACCAGGCCCCAAAGTGGTGGAACCAGGTTGTATAGTGATAATGGACTATGTGGTGCGCCTGTCCACTGGCAAGGTTGTGGATTCTTCTGAAAAAAGTGGCGGCCCGGCCAGCTTCGTCTGTGGAAAGGGTAGATTTCCAAGGCCTGTGGAAGATGGCATAGTAGGCATGGCACCTGGTGAATCCAGGACCATCACTGTCCATCCCTATTTCGCATATGGACTTTATGACCCAAAGAAACAGATGTTAGTGGCCTCCGAAAGGATATCTGGCCCAATAGAGGCGGGAAAAGTAATAAAGGTCCCTGACGAGTTGGGGATAACGAGACCAGCAGTCATACGGGATGTGTGGAAGGGGGCCATCATGGTAGACTTCAATCACCCGCTTGCAGGTCAGGTCCTCAAGTTCGAGGTCTCCATAAGGGAGGTACAGGGGTCCAACCAAGAAGACAGTCCCCAGCCACCACAGGCACCTGAAAAATGATTGCAGCCCAGTTACTTCCAGCCAGCATATCCATCAACATATAGATTATGTATTTCAAAGTCCTGAAAAAGACAATTCTCTTGAACGCTTGCATTGTCAGCATGCTATTCCGGGATCAAGTCTTTCCCCATGGCTATTCCTTGAAACAATAGGATGAAATAGCTTTTGTCTGGACTACATGAAAGGGGGCACGGCAAAGGGCTCAACAAATAGGCTTATTTGAAATTTTTCTGCCATATTGCTATCTTCCCGGTGTCTCCAAAAACATCGAAAATCTATAGAGGTACTTTTAGTTATGAATATCATGGAAAAAGCAGTAGAGGATGCCGGCCTGGGGGACATCTACGAAAAGATACAGAATTCGCAGAGGCTTTCCAAAGAGGATGGATTGCGCCTGTTTGAAACCTCTGCCCTTCCTGCCCTGGGTTTTCTGGCGAATATCGTCAGGGAAAGATTCAATGGCAACAATGCCTACTATATATACAATCAGCATGTAAATTATTCGAACATATGCACGAATCTGTGTAAATTCTGTGCGTTTGGCAAGGAAAATGGCCACGAAAAGGCCTATTGCATGTCCATAGAAGAGATTGCCGACAAGATCCGCCAGCGCCTCGACGAGCCCATAAAGGAGGTTCACATAGTTGGAGGGATCCATCCAGAACTGCCGTACTCATATTATATCGACATGTTGAAGGCCATTAAAGAGGTACGCCCGGAGATCCATATCCAGGCCTTCACCTGTGTGGAGATCGCACATATTGCACAGATGGGGAACAAAGGCCTGGAAGAGACCCTTGAAGAACTTGTGGAGGCAGGGCTTGGATCCATACCTGGCGGTGGCGCCGAGGTATTCAGCACCAGGATAAGGAAAAGGCTTTGCCCGGAAAAGCTCCCAGGGGACAAATGGATCCAGGTGGCGAAAACAGCACACAAAATGGGCATCAAGAGCAATGCCACCATGCTATACGGCCACATAGAGACCCTTGAAGAAAGGATAGAACATCTCATGGCCCTGAGAGAGGCCCAGGACGACACCGGTGGATTCATGTGTTTCATACCTCTTGCTTTTCATCCAAAGAATACGGCCCTGGACCACGTAGCCCCAACAAGCGGTATCGATGACATAAAAAACATAGCCGTCTCCAGGCTGATGCTCGACAATTTTCCTCACATAAAGGCCTACTGGATCATGCTGGGCCCCAAGATTGCGCAGTTGGCCCTTTCCTTTGGGGCAGACGACTTAGACGGTACAGTACTGGAAGAGAAGATAACCCATATGGCAGGGGCAGAGACATCACAGGCCATGTCAAACCGCAGGATAGAACACCTGATCAAAGGGGCGGGAAGACACCCTGTGGAAAGAGATACCCTCTACAACATCGTTTCTGAATAAGGGGGCATGCCATGTCGGGACACATCGAAGAGAAGGTACTGGAAGGCAAGCGCATCACTGCCGATGAGGCTTTTTCCCTCTATACCCGTTCAGATCTCCATACCCTGGCCCAGTTGGCAAACCATTGTAGGTTTCAAAAAAATCCTGCCCCAATCGTTACCTATGTGATAGACAGGAACATAAACTACACCAATGTCTGTATCTCGGGGTGTAAGTTCTGTGCCTACTATTGTGCCCCTGGAGACGAGAGGGCATTTGTGCTCTCCCATGAAGAGCTGGGGAAAAAGATAGAGGAGACCCAAAGACTCGGCGGCACCCAGATCCTTCTTCAAGGAGGTCTGCACCCAGAGCTGTCAATAGAATTCTACGAGGACATGTTGAGATTCATAAAGGGATATGGTATCCATTGCCACGGATTTTCACCACCCGAGATCGTCCATTTCTCAAATATCTCGAATCTTTCCATAAAAGATGTCCTGAAACGGCTCATGGCAGCAGGCCTGGACTCCATACCGGGTGGAGGCGCTGAGATCCTGGTAGATGAGGTCAGAAGTAGGATTGCCCCGAGAAAGGCCACCACAAGACAGTGGCTCAGCGTGATGGAGACTGCCCATGAACTTGGCCTCAAGACAACAGCTACCATGATGTTTGGCCACCTGGAGACGCCAAGACAACGCATACAACACCTCCAGGAGCTCAGGGACCTTCAGGACAGGACTGGGGGATTCACGGCGTTCATCCCTTGGCCCTTCCAACCTGGGAATACGGCCATAGATGTCATGGCTGCCACGGCCCATGACTACCTCAGGCTCCTTGCTATTTCCAGGATATTCCTGGACAACTTCCCAAACATCCAGGCCTCTTGGGTCACCCAGGGGCCGAAGGTGGCCCAGGTGGCCCTCTATTTTGGAGCAAATGACTTTGGTTCAACAATGATAGAAGAAAACGTGGTTGCAGCAGCTGGTGTCAGTCATCGATTGTCCGAAGCAGAGATCAAAAGGCACATCATGGATGCAGGCTTTGAACCGAGACAGCGGCTCATGGATTATACGCTTGCCTGATAAGGCCATCAAACCGGATCTTCATATCACATGGCGCACAAAAAAACCCTGATACACCTTGCAAGATGGGTTTTGCCTGGATCAAGACCCATGATTGAAGATGGCGGTATTGCCGTTGAAAGGGGGCACATAATCGCCCTTGGAGACAAAAGAGATCTCTTGGGCCTTTTTGTCTCAAAAGACATGGACATAGTGGATCATGGAGATGCAGTCCTATTGCCAAGCCTTGTAAATGTCCACTGCCATCTGGAATTCTCCTTTGCCAAGGACCTGATACCCACTGGACTTGGTTTCGCCAAATGGCTTAGAAGGGCCATGGAATTGAAGCAGCAGTGGATCGGGAACAAGAACGAGGCAGTGAAAAGGGCAGCTATCCAGGCATTGAAGGAGGTAGTGGCCCGAGGCATCAATACATTGGGAGACGTGGGAAATGGCAGCTTTGGGGCCTTGGCCATAGACAGCCTGGGCAAGGATGTATTCTGTGCGCTAAATTTCAGGGAGATCATTCATCCCCTGCCCCATGACCTCAATCTCCCAAGACTGCCTGATCTGCCCTATGGCCCATGTAGAAAGAATACGTATTCACCCCATGCAGTCTATACTTGCTCGCCAGATGCATTGAGAAAGATAAAGGACTGGTGCAGGGGCCACGGCCTGCCCTTTTCCATACACTGCTCGGAATCCATGGAAGAGGCAGAACTTGTCAGGACTGCAAGAGGCCCCCTGGCCGACATACTTGCGGAACGAGGAAGAAAGGTGGATGAATTTTTCAGGCCTGCCCGCTCCAGCGTGGAACTCCTCCACGCAGTTGGGGCACTCGATCCCTCTACCATATGTGTTCACTGCGTACACGTGGACGATAGGGATGTGAGACTCCTGTCCGAAAGGGGCTGCTACGTCTGCCTCTGCCCGCGAAGCAACGAATTCATAGGATCTGGCACTGCCCCAGTGTCAAGGCTATTTTCTGCCCCTGGCATCAAGGTCTGTATTGGCACTGACAGCCTTGCAAGCAACCAAGACCTTTCCTTGTTCAAGGAGATGAAAAAATTGATGGATATGGCCCCTGACATCCATCCTGAGGACATCTTTAGGGCAGCCACCATAAACGGCGCATCTGCCCTGGGGCTGTCTGGTGTGGTGGGCTGCCTCGAACCTGGCGCACTGTCATCTTTTCTGGTACTTGAAGAAGGGCCACCATCCCAAAAGGAAATCTTCGCACATGTCTGTTCCTGGCCTGAACAATCAAGGCTTATACATGTAAGGCCCTTTCAGGGAACAGACAAAACCAAAAGGGGATAAAGTGTACAAATTAGGCATAGTCAACTTCATAAACACAGCCCCTCTTCTCATCCCATTCGTCAGGATGGGGGCATTAGAGCAGTGGGAGACCGTTGAAGACAATCCCTCCAAACTCAACAGGATGCTCAAGGCAGGAGAGATAGACGTTGGGCTCATATCCTCGTTTTCCTATGGATTGAACCACAAAGACTATTTTATCTTGAAGGACTACTGCATCAGTGCCACCGGGACAGTTGGTAGTGTACTTCTGTTCAGCAGACGGCCTATCTATGACCTGTCAAGAGCAAGGATCGTTCTCACCAACCAGTCTGAGACCTCCATCAATCTCCTTTTCATCATATTGGAATATTTCAATGGATTTGAGCCATTCTATACATCTGGCACCTTTGACGATTTTGACAGGGACAGGGATGCAGATGCCTATCTTGCCATAGGGGACGAGGCCCTAAAGCTGAAACGTAATCTCAGGGACATCTTCTCCTATGACCTTGCATCCATGTGGTACGAGACAACATCCCTGCCCTTTGTCTTCGCCTTGTGGGCTGTCAGGAAGGATTCAGGCCTTGAAGGCAGTTTGGCCCTTTCACTGCTGAAAAAACGCCTGGCCGATTCCTATACCCAGGGGGTCAAAAATCTTGGTGAGATCGCTGGCATGGTCTGCAACAGGATCCCTATGACCCAAGGGGAATGTCTTTCTTACCTGAAAGGGATAGAGTTCGACCTCTCACACCTGAAGATGAAGGGTCTGGGCCACTTCTTCAGACTCCTCAAGCAGATGGGCAAGATCCCGGAGATGCCCCAACTGAAAGAGATATAAATGAAAACTATCTTTGAGACCAAACAGCCATGAGTCTTCCATCGAAAGCCTCCAAAAAGGCATTTGTCCAGGAAAAATTTACATCGGTCACACCCAGATACGACCTTCTCAACACCATGCTCAGCCTCTATATAGACCATTACTGGCGCTTTCTTACAGCCTCCTTGCTGCGAGGCTGTGATAGCCCTATACTGGATATCTGTGCAGGGACCCTACCTCTTTCACGGGAGATAGTAAGGCAAAAGAAACGCACTGTGGTCGCCCTCGACTTCTGTTTCGATATGTTAGAATACGGCATGAAAAGATTGGGCCAACACAAAAATGGCCATTGTATCCTGCCTGTTTGCGGAGATGGTGAGGCTTTACCCCTACCTGATGAGACCTTTTCTGGTTTTAGCGTGGCCTTTGGCATAAGAAACCTGTCAAATCTGACCAAGGGCCTTGACGAAATGTACAGGGTATTGAAGCCAGGGGGGATTGCTGCCATTCTGGAGTTTTCCAGGCCATCGAACCCTGTCTTTGCCCCTGTCTACAGATTTTATCTCCACAGGATTCTCCCTGTTCTTGGAGGTATGATCTCCGGCGACAAAGAGGCCTACAGGTACCTGGCAGAATCCATAGATGGCTTCTATTCCCAGGAGGAGATATGTAATATGATGAGAGAGGCGGGATTCAAGGACGTCTCATATAGGCCTTTGACTATGGGCATAGTCACCTTGTATAGTGGGCATAGGCCATAAACTTGGATTTTGACCCAAAAAGGCCGAAGGGATAAACAGGGCTTGTCTGCCTGAAAAAAAATAGGATGTGCCAGCAGGAACCTTATGGCTGCTTCTCAACCCACCAAGAAAATAGATGTCTATACATACAACAAAGGCCCTGGGGCATATTTGGGACATCCCTATGAATAGAGGCCATCCTGGACAAAAAGGATCGTTTCCTACTGTTCTGTCACTTCTCAGTCTGATTATGGCGCAAATATTCTTGCAACTGTTGAGCCCTGAAACCGCATGGGCCTTTCAGGAACACGGGCCCAAAGAAGGCCTCTACGTGCACCAGCTGGGACACATTTGTTTCGGGGCAGCAATGGTTTGGCTATACTTCATGATACGAAGAAGCTCTTTCTGGATGCGCCGGTGCTGGAAGTCTTTGGCAGCAGGCTCTGCACTTCTCGCCCTCTGGAACGCGGTAACCTTTACAGGCCATATCATATCCCTCTACAGCTTGGACAACTGTCCTACTGCCCTTCCTGAAAACGCAGGACTCAAGTTCTGGATATGGTATGCCTGCAAATTGGACCATATAATCTGTGTAACAGCCATGTTGTTCTTCTATGTAGGCCTGAAGCAGCTTCTGCAACACCTAAAGGCAGAGGAAAAGGAGCAGGGTGAAATCAAGAGATAATGATGTCTATCTGTACTCCCATAATAGTAATAGATGTGGCAGGGAGCCTGACCATGATCATCATTTCACTCCTATGCCTGAAGGTGGCAAGACAGATCTCAAGGACCAGGCCCGACAACATATTCTATAGCTATCTCAACTGGCTCGTTGCAGCACTCCTGGCCTTTTCCCTTTCTCGTCCCTTGGGCCATATTGTAAAACATATCCTCCTATATATGGGCAAGAGGGAATACTGGGTAGTCCTTTCACCCATAAGCGGATCCATCAATACTGCCATATTCTTTCTGATAACCTCCATAACCCTGTTTTTCCAGACCATGCAACGGATCATGGAACGCATGGGTGAAGACAAGAAAAAGATCGAACGGATCAGCCAGGAGCTATTGAATCTCAACCAGAACACGGAGATACTGGTTTCAGAAAGGACCAGGGCAGAACTTGCCCTAAATGTGGCCCATGAGATCCGAAACCCTGTGATGGTAATAGGAGGTATGATCCGGCGCATTCTCAACAAGTCTTTGCCGAGGCAAGAGAGACGGGAATATCTAAAGGCTATTCTTCATCAGGTCATCAGGCTGGAAAATATCGTCAAAAAATTTGAGACCATAAAAGGCGACCTGTCCTGGGCATTCACGAGGGAGGATCTGAACAGGCTCGTAAAATCTTCTGTCAACATGATCCTCCCTGAAGCCAAGCAAAAGGGCATAACCATAGTGACCGAGCTCGCCCAGACCCCTCTGTTCGTGGAAGTAAATGCCAATCTGATAAAGCTTAGTCTGGTTCATTGCCTCAGAAATGCCATAGAGGCCAGTGAAGAGGGCAAGAAGATAATAGTACGCACAAGGCATGCAAAATATGGGGCCATCGTAAAGATCATAGATCATGGAACTGGTATGCCAGAAGAGGTACTAAAAAAGATCTTTGTCCCATTCTTCGGCACCAAGAAGAAGAGCTCTGGCCTGGGGCTTTGCGTTGTCAAACAGATCATCGAAGAACATGGAGGGACTATAAACATATCAAGTGTAGAGGGGGAAGGGACCGTGGTGGAGATCTTCCTGCCCACAAGGATAGGCACAGCCAAGACATGGGGCAAGGAAGCTGCCAACCGCTAACTTATATGCATATGAAACAGGGACAAGTAGTCGAGATATTTACGGATGGTGCCTGTTCTGGCAACCCTGGGCCTGGAGGATGGGGTGCACTCTTGCGTTACAACACCCATGAAAAGAGAATTTGTGGGTTTTCCTCTCATACCACAAACAACAGGATGGAACTCCTCGCAGCAATAAGGGGCCTAGAGGCATTGAAACGGCCATGCAAGGTGGTCATTACAACAGACTCCCAATATCTGAAAAATGGCATAACGTCCTGGCTTTCAGGCTGGAAGGCAAAGGGCTGGAAAAGGGCGGACAACAGGCCTGTAAAGAATGCCGATCTGTGGAAAAGGTTAGACCAATTGTGCCAAAGACATGATGTAACATGGCGCTGGGTACGGGGACATGCTGGTCACGGAGAAAACGAGATAGCAGACAAACTCGCCACAGATGCCATAAAAAAGGGCCGTGCCGGAAGACTTGACGAAGACCCGATCGGCCTTTTAACAGACTGAAATCATAAACTTCTTCCAAGAAGCCCCGAAATAGAAAAGACATTCGAGGCTCCATTGGATACTTAGGGCCAAGGCTTATCCCCAGGCCTCAAGACCTAAGGGAAGAAAGCCTATCTTCTATTGCCCTCAGCTTTTCCTCAAGCCAGGACTTTTCTTCGAGAAGGGCATCTCGTTCCTGCCCTGCAGGGAAATTACCCCGACGGCCCCAGCCAAAGCCGGCACCGAATCCGGCGACTCTGCGGCAGAAACCTGCCCCCGGCCTGCGCCAGGATCTGCCCCTGTTTCTTCCCACTCCACGGGTCCCAAAACCGAAACAGCGGCCCTGTCTCCAACCGGTTCCAGGTCCTGCACCTGTTGGGCCTGTTCTGTCAAATCCAGGCATAATCTTACACCCCCTTTCATATTAGTCTTATGCCCACAATATAATGAGCATAAGACTAAAAAGCAAGGGCCAACCCTGCCTTTGCCATGGAAAAACATCATGAACAAGAACATGTAAAAGTTGCCCTTTTACCCAACAACTTTATTGCATTCAAAAAAAACAATAAATATCAATAAGATGTCTCTATTTATCGTTCCCATGAATCTTGTTCTGAGACAGAATTTCTGATTTTTAGACATAGCCCAAGCCTTGATCACGACTCGATCTTGACACCAGGCAATCGAGTTTTCTACAGTACAGAGATCTTCATCTATGACGACAAACAATAAACCCGCTGATTATACAGCCCATAAGCCTTGTCGAAGATGTGAGGAAGGGACACGCATATGTATTTTCAAGACAACGAAACAGCAACGGCAAGGTCGTCTGCAGCTTTCAGGTGAAAATACAATGGGATCATATACATGCCAACCATGCAATCATTTAAGAAAATTATTCTTTTCAGGCAGTTGAAGCGCATAATTCAGGATAAAGACCAAAAAATAGATATGGACAACAAATCACTGGATGAGGCAGATGGGGAATTGTGGATCTTTTTGACATTTGCCGTGTTCGCAATGGGCATCTTCCTGCTTTTCTATCGACTCGGCCTTGCCCCACTCGGAAAGGCAGAAGGCAGGATTGCCGAGGTGGTCAGGGAAATGCTCATAAAAAGGGATTTCCTTCATCCTACCTGCCTATGGGTGCCCTATGTCACTAAACCCCTTGTGCCCTACTGGTTCGTCATTGGGATCACCAAACTCAGAGGGAGCCTCGACGAATTCACCCTGAGACTGCCTTCTGCAATTGGTGCGTCTTTTGCCCTGATGGCCACCTATTTCCTGGGGGAGAAGATCTTTTCCAGGCAAGCTGCACTCCTTGCTACAGGCATACTTGGTACATGTCTGGGATTCATCCAGTGGGGTAGATGTGCATCTCCAGACATGCTGAATCTTGCTGCCATAACTGTGGCCATTGCCTGGTATTGGCACTGGAGGCAGGAGCCGAGGCCATGGACCGTCTTTGTCTTCGGATGCCTTGTGGCCCTGGCTGGCCACATGAAGGGCATGGTTGGGATTGTAATCACCTTGATGGTGGTGGCCATAGAGATCCTGCTCAACAGGCGGTTGAAGGGCCTGATGCGACCCGTTGTTTTGGTTTCTCTTGGAGCCGGGCTGTGCCTTTACCTGATCCCGTTTCTACTATCGAACTGGGATAATGGTGCTGTTGGTTACAATTGGCTATCTACAGCCTTCCATGAAACCGTGACAAGGGCCATTAAACCCTTCGATCACAGGGGCTCCCCTTTCATGTACCTGGAATTTGTCCCTATATGGACCCTGCCCTGGACCCCTCTTTTCCTGGCCATGTTGTTTCTTCTGTTCAGAAGATTCCCAAAACAGACAACGGATACCAAATGGCTCCTCTTGTCCCTTATTGCCATCTTTGGCATGTTCACCCTTGCTGGTTCCCGCAGGAGCTATTACATACTGCCTATCCTGCCTTTTTGCGCCTTGATAACAGGGGTTATCATAGAAAAGGGTATCTTGACAAGAAGGCAAACAAGATCCGCCTTGCGTATCCAGACCTGGTTTTTTCTGCTCTTCTCCTCTCTGCTCATCCTGGCTTCGGGCTGGGGGCTACTGTCTAAAGACGTCCCGTTTACAAAAGAGTTCATAGTGGTCGTCCTGGCCCACGGCCTCGTCATCTTGGCATGTGCAACAGCAGCCATCTTCTGGCTCCAAAGAGACAAAAAGAGACTAACAGGCCTTGCAATGCTGACTCTATCCACTGCATTCTTCACGATGGCAGGGATCAGCGGGGTCGAAAAACCACTTCTCGACAAGGCTGCTACAGAAAAGACTTTTCTAAAGCATGTACGCCAAGTATTGCTCAAGGAGCAAGGGTTCACGCCTGCCTATTTCAAGCTCGGGACCAGGGCAAGGACAAGGCTAAGCTTTTATCTCCATCAGGACAAGCCAGTAAAAAACTTCGTAGATACAAGTTCCGTCAAGGACGCCTTGTCTACCCGTGGAGATTGGCTCTTCATCCTTTCGAGGGAAGACAAGGCCATGTTGATGGGATCCCTATCCCTTGAACCCCACATCAAGGCCGAGGAGATACTTACGGAGAGATCTCTTCCCTGGGAGGGCTGGCCTGACCGCCAGGAAAAGGAGAGACAGGACAAACTCCTCTGCATAAAGGTCTCCAAAAAACTGGATACAAGGGATGGACACGATCATACCAACCGAGCACCATAACCCCCAGACTTCACCTGCATTGAGACACAATATCAACACCCCTTGTTGAATTCCTCCTCGGAGACGGCAAATCTGCCCTCCTGAAGACATGGCTTTATGGACTCGAATTCCACGGGCCTTATCCTGCACGATATCCCAATGGCCTCTTGAAATATCTCCTCGCTTTGTCTCACCCACCGGTGGAGCTGTGGTAGGCTCCCCATAAAGATCTTCTCGTCTATGGCTATCAGGATCTCGATCTGGGTGAGGTGTTTCCATTTGTGCAAGACTACGAGAAAAGGCAGAGGACCTGCACCTGTACGATCCGAGATGAGCTTCTCGATCTGGCCTGCAGATATCTTCACTCCCCTGACGGTCAAGAGGTTGTCACACCTCGATTCAACAGGCATCATCCTCCAACTCGTACGACCACAGGTACAGACCTGCTTGGTGATCCTTGTGATATCCCCGGTACGGAAACGAATAAGGGGGTTTGCCCTTGCAGTAACCGTGGTTATGACGAGTTCTCCCCTTTCTCCTTCAGGCAGGGGCTTAGCCGTCTTTGGATCTATGATCTCAGGGATCACGTGATCCATTGCTATGTGCAGGCCGCACTTACAGTGACACTCATATGCCATCGAAGGGCCAGAGGCCTCGAATATCCCATAGGCAGCCCTGGTCTCACAATCGAGTTCCCTTTCGAAAATGGTCCTCACCTCGTCTGTAAGGGTTTCACCTATGAGGATCACTGTCTTCAGATTCAGTGCAGCAAGGGGCATGTTCTTTTCCTTGAATATCTCGAAGAGATGCCTTCCATAGGAAGGAGTGGTTATGAGAACCGTGGTCTTGAAATCGGCCATGATCCTCAGCCTCGTGAAGGTAGAGACAGGATCGGGTGGGATCACGAGTGCACCAAGATTCTCCGCACCTTCCTTGAGATCCTGCCCGTGAAGGGCCATACCTGGATCGAGACATATCTGGACTATGTCGTCTGCCCCAACGCCTGAGATCTTGAAAAATCTGGCTGTGAGCTCTGTCCTCTTCCTGAGGTCTTGCGCAGTCAGCCCCCTCGCAACGGGATTTGCATGACCACTCCTGAGCGCATGTATCCTCACGATATCCCGCAAAGGCACAGAGAACAGACCATAGGGATAGTTGTCTGATATGTCATCCCTGGTGGTGAAGGGCAACTTTACGATATCCTCTACTGATCCGATATCATCAGGGCTCACCCCTGCATCCCTCATCCGCTCCTTGTAGAAAGGAACCCTGGAAAAGGCCCTGTTCACCGTGGATTGGAGAAGTTCAGTATGCCATTGTGCCCATTGCTCTTGAGAAAGATATTCCACGCTGTCCCTGTTCATCCATCCCTCCTATCTTTCTGAAAGGTCCCTATAATCCTTTCCAAGATAAGCCCGCCGTATCTCACTGTCTTCTGCCAGGTCCTTTGCAGGGCCCTGGAGTGTGATCCTTCCTGTCTCGAGTACATAGGCCCTGTGGGAGATCTCCAGGGCCTTTCTTGCATTTTGTTCCACCAGGAGTATGGTCGTACCCTCCCTGTTGAGATCTACCACTGTCTGAATTATCACCTCCACCAACTTTGGAGCAAGCCCAAGTGATGGCTCATCCAGGAGCAAGAGCCTGGGCTTGGCCATCATGGCCCTCCCTATGGCAAGCATCTGCTGTTCCCCGCCACTCAACGTACCAGCGGTCTGATCTTTCCGCTCCTCAAGCCTGGGAAACAGGGAGAATACCCTCTCGATGTCTTCCTGTATCTCTTCACTACCAGCCTTCTTCCTTGCATAGGCCCCAAGCCTCAAATTCTCCATGACCGTAAGGGGAGCAAACACCTGACGGCCCTCTGGGGCATGGGCTATACCCATGGAGACAATCCTGTCCGGTGGGACACCACACAGATTGTTGCCATCGAAGATTATCTCGCCAGAAACCGGTGGCAAGAGTCCAGATATCGATATGAGAAGTGTGGTCTTACCTGCACCATTTGCCCCTATGATGGATACGATCTCACCCTGATCCACATGGAGTGAGACATTTTTCAATACGTGGATGGGACCGTATTTCGTATTGAGATTCTTTATGTGAAGCATGGCTCGCTCTTATAGTTCAAATCCTCACCTCTTGATACTGCCTTGGATTTTGGGAAAGATCCAACACCTTGGCAGGATTTTTCTCATCTCCACTTAATATGGCACAGGTTCCAGATTATTGCCATAGCACCCCTCTGTCTCGAATCGAATATGGAGAAAAATAGATGATAATTGTCAATTATTTATGATTGATAAATGATTTCTTTTTGTGTAATAGTCATCAGGAATATCTAAATAAATCAGGGAGGAGAATTTTCATGAAAGCATTAGACAAAATCAAGATAGCGGTCCTGTGTTTGTGCATAGGGATGACGTTTTGCTATGGAAAGGCATTGGCCTCAGATACTGTCAAGATAGGCTCTTTTCTAGCCGTGACCGGTCCTGCCTCATTCCTGGGAGATCCAGAGCTAAAGACCCTCCAGATGTATATTGATGAAATAAATGCCAAGGGGGGCATAGACGGCAAAAAGATAGAATTCATCCACTATGACACCAAAGGAAAGGCAAAAGAGGCAAAAAATTTCGTCAACAGACTCATAAAAAAAGACAAGGTGGATGTCATCATTGGTGGTACCACCTCTGGCAATACCTTGGCTGTCATTGACATCGTACAAAAGGCCAAAGTCCCCCTGATCTCCCTGGCCGGCTCTGTAAAGATAATAGAGCCAGTGAAGAAATGGGTATTCAAGACCCCTCATACCGACAGGATGGCTGCAGAGAAGATATTCCAGGACATGAAAAAAAGGGGGATAACCAAGATAGCCCTCATCACGGGCAACGGTGGCTTCGACAAGTCTGGGCGGGCCCAGTGTTTTGCCTTGGCACCCAAGTACGGGATAGAGATAGTGGCAGATGAAAAATATGGCAATGCCGACACAGACATGACTACACAGCTTACGAAGATCAGGGGCACAGATGCCCAGGCCATCCTGAATTTCGGCTTTGGCAAGGCCCCTGCGATAGTGGTCAAGAATATAAGGCAGCTTGGAATCAAGCTCCCCATCTATGAATCCCACGGGGTGGCCTCCAAAAAATTCATCGAGCTTGCCGGACCTGCTGCCAATGGTGTACGTCTGCCTGCTGCCGCCCTCATAGTGGCGGATCAGCTCCCGGCAAATGATCCACAGAAAAAGGTGCTCCTCGACTATAAAAAGAAATATGAGGCAAAATATGGCCCTGTTTCAACATTTGGTGGCCATGCCTACGATGCTCTATTCATCACTGTTGGTGCCATAGAAAGGGCCAAATCCTCAGATCCATCAAAGATCAGGGACGAGATAGAAAAGACCCATGGCTTTGTGGGTACAGGAGGTGTTTTCAACATGAGCCCAACGGATCACCTTGGCCTGGGACTGGATGCATTCAAGATGATAGAGGTCCAAGACGGGAACTGGAAGCTCCTTTACTAATCAACCCTTGATGGGAACAGGAGGGCACGCATAGGGACTGTGGTACTTCAGATGCCTGAGGACTTGTCACGGATATGTATGCTAACCATGTGTTCATTCAAAGGAATTACTCCTTTCAGGTGTTTGAAGTACATAATCTGGGACTAAGTATCCTTGATAGATATCTGACGCGAACCCCCGATCCAGAGTACTGGTCGGGGGTAATTTTTGCTCCCACCGATTAGAAACAAGATTATGGATCAACTCTTACAATTCCTGATAAGTGGTCTTACAGTAGGCTCCATCTATGCCTTGGTGGCCCTCGGTTTCTCCATAATCTACAACGCATCCGACGTGGTCAATTTCGCCCAGGGCGAATTCGTGATGATTGGGGCCATGAGCGCCATATTTCTATTGAAAGACGGGATGCCCTACCCTGCTGCAGTATTCTGCGCCATAGCAATCACGGTACTCGTTGGTCTCGCCTTGGACAAATTTGCCATAGAGCCGGCCAAAAATGCCACAGTTGTAACGACTATTATAATTACCATTGGGGCATCCATTTTCCTGAGAGGGGCTGCCCTGTTAATATGGGGAAAGGAGATCTATGGACTCCCCCCTTTCTCTGGTGACAAACCCATCGTCATAGGAAATGCTACCATACTGCCTCAGAACATCTGGGTGATGGTAGGCACTGGTGCTGCCGTGCTTGCGGTAAAATATTTTTTCGATAAGACCCTCATGGGCAAGGCCATCATGGCCTGTTCCTACAACAAGAAGGCTGCTTTCCTCGTAGGGATCAATGTGAAACAGATGCTCCTCGTCTCCTATGGTCTTTCTGCCGCCCTTGGAGCGGCGGCAGGGGTGCTAGTGGCCCCCATCACCTTCATGTCTTACAACTCTGGAGTCATGTTAGGGCTTAAGGGCTTTTGTGCTGCCATCCTGGGGGGCATGGGCAGCTCGATGGGAGCAGTTGCAGGTGGCTTGCTACTGGGCATCATAGAGACCATAGGGGCTGGATTCATATCATCGGGCTACAAGGATGCCATAGCATTTTTCGTCATACTGGTCGTCCTGTTCATAAGGCCCAGCGGCATACTTGGAAAGGCGGAGTCGGATAGGGTATGAAGGCAATGGTCGGATATTGTCTCTTTGCACTGTCAACCATAGTGCCAGCAATACTTTTCCCTGACAATTATTATGTCACAGTAGTTGGGGTAACCATATGCACTAACATCGTGTTGGCTGTCAGCCTCAACCTACTGATGGGCTATGCCGGCCAGATATCCCTTGGGCATGCAGCATTTTTTGGCCTTGGTGCTTATTCATCAGCCGTACTAACGGTCAAGTATGGAATAGAGCCGTGGATAGCCATGATCGCAGGTGCCTTCATGGTAGCCGTGATATCCTACATACTCTCGAGGCCTATCCTGAAACTCAAGGGACATTATCTTGCAATGGCTACCCTGGGCCTTGGCATAATAGTACATATCTTTTTCGTCCAGGCAGACCAACTCACTGGGGGGCCAGACGGCATGTCAGGACTGCCGGTGCTGACCATATTTGGCATACCCATAGACAATGACATCAAATGGTACTGGACATTTGCCATATTCATGCTCCTGAGTGTTCTTTTCTCCCTGAACATTGCCAGATCCAGGTCTGGACGGGCCCTTGCAGCAGTACATGGAAGTGAGATAGCAGCCCAGATGCTTGGGGTAGACACCGCCAAGGTAAAATCCCACATATTCGTGTTCTCTGCTGTCCTTGCCTGCATCACCGGCAGCCTATTTGCCCATCAACAAGACTTTGTAAGCCCGGAGTCCTTCGGTTTTTTCTTCTCTATCGAATTGGTCACGATGGTTGTTCTGGGTGGCCTGGGCTCCACCTATGGGGCAGTCGTAGGAGCGATCATCCTCTCCCTGTTGCCAGAGCTGCTGATAGTTTTCGAGGATTTCGAGGTGCTGATTTTCGGGGCAATACTCATGACCATAATGATATTTTTGCCCCAGGGTCTTTTTGTGGCGATGGAACAGGCCTTCCACAATTTCATGAATAGGAGAGAGCAAGGAGCTGCCAATGCAACTTCTTGAAGTCAGGGATCTCGAGAAAAAATTTGGGGGCCTCAAGGCCATATCTGACCTCAATTTTTCCGTGACTGAAAGGATAATCTTCTCGGTTATAGGCCCCAATGGTGCAGGCAAGACAACGCTTTTCAACCTGCTCACAAATATCTACAAGCCATCTGGGGGCTCTATAAGATTCCTGGGCAGGGAGATAACCTCTCTACCACCGTACAAGATAGCAAAGATGGGGATCACCCGCACATTTCAGAACCTCCAGGTCTTCTTGAACATGACCGCCCTCGAAAACGTCATGGTTGGCTGTCACCTCCATTCCAGTTCTGGCCTCATTGCAGCAGCCCTGAGACTCCCCTCTGTCACAAGAGAAGAAAAAAAGGTAAGAGAAATGGCCCGTCAGGCCTTGGAGTTTTGCAACCTGCAAGACATAGCCCATATGCCTGCAAGTGCGCTGCCTTATGGCACCTTGAAAAGGCTCGAGATCGCCAGGGCACTTGCGGCCAAACCAAGACTTCTTCTCATGGATGAACCTGCAGCAGGCCTGAACGATACCGAAACCATGGAGCTTTGCAATCTCATAAGCCGGATCTGTGAATCTGGCATCACTATCATATTGGTGGAACACAACATGAGCCTGGTGATGGAGATATCCCACCATGTATTGGTCCTGAACTATGGAGAGCTCCTGGCCCAAGGCAGTCCCTATGAAATCCAACATAACAGTGAGGTGATTGCTGCCTATCTCGGAGAGGATTAGATGTCCACTGGGTCCCAGGACAGCGGGTAGATCTGTTTTTTTCAGGGCCTATTCATTTAACTTTTCACAGGCGATATTCCGATCTTAAGGACAGATGGATCAAACACCAGAAAGGACTTCATGATATGAAAATAATTGGCTATGCCATAATCCTTATAATTGCAGGGATTGGTACCTGGTCGATTGCTACCTACAACAGGCTGATAAAGCTAAAAAATCTGTGTCAAGAGGCCTGGAGTGGTATTGATGTCCAATTGAAAAGAAGGGCTAATCTCATCCCCAACCTCTTGGAAACCGTAAAAGGCTATATGAAACACGAAAGGGAGCTGTTTGAAAAGGTGACTTCAGCCAGGGCGATGGCCCTTGGAGCATCCTCCATTGACGAACGACAAGGGGCTGAGACACTCCTGAGCTCAGGCCTCAGAGGCCTTTTCGCAGTTGCAGAAAATTATCCAGAGCTCAAGGCCAACGAGAATTTCCTCCGCCTCCAGCAGGAGCTTTCATCAATAGAGGATCAGATCCAATTGGCAAGAAGATACTACAACGGGACAGTGAGAGATCTTAATACTGCCATAGAGATGTTTCCCAGCTCGATTATTGCCGGCATGTTTGGTTTTACCAAGAAGCCGTTCTTTGAATTGGAGGATCGGTCACAACGATCGGTTCCAAAGGTATCCTTTTAGATCCGTATTGAGAAGGACGACAAGTGGGTATATCACAAAAATACATGGGGGTATTGATTAGATCATGGCCTTTTATTCTTTTTTACCTCTTCTGGCCCATAGGAAACCTCTTTGCATCAGAGGCAATAGTAGAGTTTTCCAGCACCGTCCTCGTCCAACCAGACGCATCGATTGTGGTCACCGAACAGATCAAGGCAGACTGCCTGGGCCAACATATCAGACATGGGATCTACAGGGAGATCCCTAAAAAATATCACCTTCCAAATGGCCTCTGGAGGGATTCCAGGCTAAAGATACTCCAGACCAGGATAGATGGGCATACCTGCCAATATCATCTAAAATCCAGGGGGCCGAACATAAGGATCTATCTTGGCAGAAAAGACTATCTTCTACCCCATGGCCTGCATTCCTTTGAAATCACGTACAAGATGGAAAGAATGGTGGGATTTCTTGACCACTATGATGAGCTCTACTGGAACGTAACCGGTGACAACTGGGCATTCCCAATAGAAAAGGCCAGATGTCGGATAATCCTGCCCTGGAACAGTCGTTTTCTCCAATATGCCTCTTATACGGGCAGGCATGGCTCGACTGACAACAGGGCCAAGGTGGTAGACATAGGCCCAAGGTCCATAGTCTTCGAAACCACAGCTCCCCTTATGCCAGGGCAGGGTTTCACCGTTGCCGCATCGTGGCCCAAGGGCATGATAAGACAACCAAGCAGGCTCGATGATTTTTTTCTCATGATCAGGGACAATCTGGGCTTCATCGTTGGGATATCAGGGGTTATGGCCACTTTGATCTATTATCTCATGGCCTGGCACAAGGTAGGAAAAGACCCGGGAAAGGGCCAGATCATACCGAGATTCGAGCCTCCAAAGGCCTTTGGTCCAGCGGCAGCCCGCTTCATCCTCAAGATGGGCTTTGACAACAAGGCATTTTCCGCTGCTGTATTGAGCCTTGCTGTAAAGGGCTATCTGACCATAGAGGATAACAAGGGACAATTTACCCTCATAAAAAAAGAGGGAAAGAAAAAGGACAGGCTATCGGAAGGGGAAAAAAGCCTACTGAGAAGGCTCTTTGACCTGTCAAGCGAGATAAGACTCACCCAGGATGATTCCTCAAGGGTTAGATCTGCCATAGATACACTTAAGAGAAGTCTTTCCAGCCATTTCGAGCGGATATATTTCAGGACCAATCTACAATATCTAATCCCTGGCATACTGCTTTCTGTCCTAACTATTGGGGCCGCAGCAATTGGGGCCAACGACCCCTTTACTGCACTATTCTTGGGTGTATGGCTGACAATCTGGACCATGGGAACCGGCTTCCTTCAACTCATGATGTTTTATGCCATTAAGGCTGCCATCGGTTCAAGATCCCTTGTAACTTTTGCCCAGGCATTTCGCGCCTTACTCTTTGGCCTTGCCTTTACAGGTGGCTGGTTTCTGGGGTGTTTTCTCTATAGCACCGAGGTTGGTTTTCAGGCACTTTTTATCTTTTTGAGCCTCTTGGTTATCAACTTGTTGTTTTACCAGCTCATGAAGGCTCCAACCATGCAGGGAAGAAGAATCATGGATGAGATCGAGGGATTTAAGATGTTTCTGGAGACAGCAGAAAAGAAGCGCCTGGATATGTTGACCAGTACTGACAACCTGTTTGAACTCTTCGAAAAATACCTACCATGGGCAGTTGCCCTTGGAGTGGAAAATAAATGGGCTGACAAGTTCACACAATATCTGACAGCAGTAAGTAGATCAAGTGGCCAGAAGGCCTATTCCCCCACCTGGTACATTGGGACATATTATTCGCCTAACCTTCTATCCTCGGCCATTGGCAACGGTCTTTCCTCGGCAGTCACGGCTGCCTCTGTCCCCAAAGGCTCAGGAAGCGGAGGAGGCGGGTTTTCTGGCGGCGGTGGCGGCGGTGGCGGCGGTGGAGGCTGGTAAGACCTTTCTCTGCCCTTGCCTCTCACTGACCAAGAAACTCTATGCAAAGCCTTGAAGCCTTTTTTGAAAAAAGCAGGAAGAGATGACTACATCTGACCACACTGTGTTTCTCCAGCCAAGGGGCCACGGTATCAGCAACTGCCACCATGCCATCTGCCTTCCCCTTTAAAAAAAACATGCCAAGGCCAATATTGACACTTCCTGCTATCATGGCGAAATGGATACCTCCAGCCCCTGGCCCACAGCCCTTTTTCAAGGCAGGAAGACTTTTCCCTGTGATCATTTGCACCAATCTCATGTCCCCGAGCCTTTTTGCCAAGCTCGCACCATTGATGGGTGTGCCCAGAAAAACGACCTTTATGCCAGGCCCAGGGCAATATCCGCTCAAATATCTGCAAACCACGAGCCCCCCATAACTATGACAGACAAAGAAGGGCTGGCCTATACCCTTCTCTGCAAGAAATCCTGCGAGCCTTTTTGCATTTTCCCCCACATCTTTGGACGTGCTCTGATAGGAAAAATTCACACAATGAAGGCCTGCCCTGACAAGCCTTTTTTTCAGCAGATACATCTCCAGACCCGTCATCCACAGACCGTGGACAAGGCATACAACAGGCCCTTTCTCCATTGTTTTGCCCCTTGCCATTTATCCCAGATTATACACCTCAAGTATCTGAAAAAAATAATCCCTTGAATGATTGCATGGTGAGCATACATACGATCCCATTGTATTTTCTCCTAAAAGACGAAGCCCAATCCATGACAGGTCTTCAGGTATTTCTTCAAATGCCTGAGCAAAAATTTTCATAAAAAATCAGATGGTTATCTACATTTTCAGATAAATACTTTCACCAAAGGGTGAGGATTTTCCTGCTCTAAGAACTCAGACATTCGAAGCCGCAAGGGGCCTACAAATTTATCGAATCTGCTTTGTAGTGGGGCAGTTGAAGTGGCAAAGTACGTCTTCATGCCCTCTGCTGCGCATCTTCGGCAAATTTGCGAGCTGCATGATCTGAGCCCATGCCTGATATTAATTCCTCCCCTTTGCAATAAATTTATCCAATATGGTAATAAACTGTATTCATTGTGCTATTTGAAATCTTAAAAAGAACCACTATCAATTGTTTACCAGCCTCTACCACCAAGTTTTATTAATTGCCTTGACATCCACCCAATGGATAATGATAATACACCATAGAAGCAAACAATTTGTTTTTAAAAGAAAAAGGAGGGTACTATGTTTACAGTCAAGAAGATTCTCTTTCCAGTAGACTTCACCATGAACATGGAAAAGGTGCTTCCGATAGTCAAGGATATGGTGAAGGCCTTTGATGCAAAGCTGTATGTCATCCACGTCATAAGGAGTGCGGAGGAATTCGTGGGTTTTGAAATGGGAACAGCATGGTATGCAGCCCTGGAAAAGGACTTGATGGATGGTGCTGAAAAATCCATGAGGCGCTTGGTTGTTGAACAATTGGGTGATCTGGAGGGTGTGGAAACCCAGATCGCCGTTGGTGATGTAGTCGATGAGATCCTTGATTACGCCAAGAAACAGGAGATCGACCTGATCATCATAGGCACACATGGCAGAAAAGGCCTTGAAAAGGTCATGTTCGGAAGCGTTGCCGAAGGGGTTATCAAGGAGGCTCCATGCCCAGTGCTTACGGTGAATCCCTACAAGGTTGGGAAATAACAGGCGTTACAATTAATTGTTAAATAATAGACGAGGGGGGCATACGGTCTCCCTCGCTGTGTTTTTGCCCCCCCCGAAACATTTGTCTCACAAAGCTGGCCAAAAATCTCCCAAGACCATTGTCATCACTCATCTCAACGCAGATTTTGATGCAGTCGCCTCTGCTGTGGCTGCCGCCAGGCTATATCCTGAACCAGTGATCGTATTGCCAGGATCTCAAGAAAAGGCCGTAAGGGATTATCTAAGATCCATGGACAAGGCCCTTGCCCCCTTTGCCTCCATGAAAGAGATTGACACATCCAAGGTGAAGCAGATAGTGGTAGTGGATGCCAACCAAAAAAGCAGGCTGGGGCAAGCCGCCCAATTCCTTTCCCTGCCCGGGGTAAAAATCCATCTCTTCGACCATCATCAGCAACAAGAGTGCGATATCGAGGCAGATCAAAACTCTTTCGCCGATTATGGTTCCAATACCACCCTTATGGTGAAGCTTCTCAGGAGAAAAGGGATCAGTCTTTCCAGACAGGAGGCCACCATACTCCTTATTGGGATATATGAAGATACAGGTTCTTTCACGTTTTCATCCACAAAGCCAGAGGATCTCAAACAGGCATCCTGGTTACTGGAACAGGGAGGAGATATAAAACAGATCGCCCATGTGATCGGCAGCAGGTTCACACCAGAACACATAGCCCTGCTGAACGACCTCCTTCAGTCGGCCCAGACCTACAACTTCGGCACCTTGCCAGTAACCATTGCCAAGACCTCGTCACCAGGATATGTGGACGACTTTGCCGTCTTGGCCCACGAACTCATGGACATGGGCAGGCTTCAGGTCCTCTTCACCCTGGCCCTGATGTCGGATCAGGTGATAATAGTAGCCAGGAGCAGGACATCAAGGGCTGACGTTGCCGAGATCCTCAGGGAGATTGGCGGTGGCGGCCATGCCTCGGCAGCCTCTGCCACCCTCAAAAATGTCACCCTGTCAGAGGCAGAAAATCTCCTCATGTCCGCCATAGAAAAACACCTTGGATCGAGTCCAAAGGTCAAGGACATCATGTCTGCCCCAGTAGTACACGTGGCCCCGGATATGCCCATATTTGAGGTCCATGACCTGTTTGCCAAATACGGCTTTTCCATTATCCCTATTGTGGAAGAAGGTCGGCTGGTCGGTTATGTCACGAGGAATACTGTGGAAAAGGCAATCTATCACGGACTTGGCATCCAACCAGTAGCTGAATTCATGTCCACTGACTTCCAGGTACTTTCCCCTGAGGACACTCTGAGCCAGATACAGGAACTCATAGTCCAGGGCCATCAAAGATTCATCCCTGTCTTGGAAGATGGCCAGATAGTTGGGATAATCACAAGGACGGATCTCCTCGAGGTCATAAGTTCAGATCCTTCCAAGAGGCCGGAATCTCTGCTCCCGCCCAGGGCACAAAGAAAGAATGTGGCTTTCCTCCTGAGACAAAGGCTACCCCAAAAGACGCTAAAACTGCTCAAAACCGCTGGCATAGTCGCTGACAAGCTTGGCATGAACGTCTATGTGGTTGGGGGATTCGTTCGGGATCTATTGCTGAGAAAGGAAAACTTTGACATAGACCTGGTGGTTGAAGGAGATGGAATACGTTTTGCCAAAGAGCTTGGGAAGAGATTTTCGGCAAGGGTGAAGGCCCACAAAAAATTTGGCACCTCTGTCATCATCTTTCCAGATGGCTTCAAGATAGACGTGGCCACTGCCCGCTGGGAATATTACGAATACCCGGCAGCCATGCCGACGGTTGCCATCTCTTCCATAAAATTAGATCTGTTCCGTAGGGATTTTACCATAAACACCCTTGCCATTAAGCTGAATCCAAAGGATTTTGGCCTACTCATAGACTTCTTCGGCGGCCAGAGAGATATCAAGGATGGTATAATAAGGGTACTTCACAGCCTGAGCTTCATAGACGATCCGACAAGGATACTGAGGGCAGTGCGTTTTGAAAAACGCTTTGGGTTCAAGATTGGCAAACACACCCTAAGGCTAATAAAAAATACATTGAAACTTGGTATCCTCGATAAATTGTCCTCGAAGCGCCTCCTCACAGAGCTGAAGCTCATCCTGGAAGAACAGGATCCACGAGGTTGCATCAAGAGGTTGAACGAGCTCAAGATACTCCAGGTTATCCATCCAGCCCTGCTCCTTGACAATACCACGATCCACACCCTAAACTCTCTCTACCACGTACTTGCCTGGTATGATCTTCTCTACAGGGACAAGACACCTAAAAAATGGCTGATCTACCTGACTGGCATTCTATCAGGATTAAAACCAGCCCAAAGAGGCGAGGCTGTCAAACGCCTTGGCATCGAAGGGGCAAAAGCCAAGTTGATCGTCGAGGCCCCTGAAACGGCTCAGCGCATTTGTAAAAGGATAGAAGAGATGCCACAACCCAAAAACAGTGACATATACCGGCTCCTCAAAGACCTTGACCTCGAAATACTATTGTTTTCCATGGCTATTTGCAGTGAAACAGTACGACAGGTAATCTCACATTATATAACCCACCTACTCCTTGTCAGGCCAGAGCTCACCGGCCAGGACCTCAAAAAACTCGGCTTTACTCCTGGCCCTGTTTATCGTAAGATTCTCGACCGGCTACTTGAGGCACGCCTTGACAACGAGGTCAGGGACCGTCAATCTGAAATAGATCTGGTCATCAAAGAATTCGGAGAAAAGAAAAAGTGATAGATATCGCCAGTACCGTACAGAAGATACTGATTCTCACCCCACCTATACTCCTCGCTATTACAGTGCATGAATCCGCCCATGGCTGGGCAGCATGGAAACTGGGAGACCCTACTGCAAAGAACATGGGCAGACTGAGCCTCAATCCCATTAGCCACTTGGATCCTGTGGGTACCTTGGTATTTTTCCTCACCCAAACCATTGGATGGGCAAAGCCAGTGCCCATCAACCCTCTCTATTTCAAGAATCCCAAGACAGACATGATCTGGGTAGCCCTTGCCGGGCCCGTATCTAATATCCTTTTGGCAGTGGTCAGTGCCTTACTGCTCAGGCAGATAATCGGTCCATTGAGTATGTGGCAGGGTTCTTATGCCTATGTGATCAAGCCCTTGCTCTATATGGCATTTGTCAGCATCCAGATCAACATAGGCCTTGCCATATTCAACCTCATCCCGATTCCGCCACTCGACGGCAGCAAGGTCCTCATGGGTATATTGCCTGACAATGCCCTGGAAGGATACCTCAAAATTGAAAGATATGGCTTTGTGATACTGCTCCTGCTTATCTTTACAGGCGTTACGGACCGAATTATAGTCCCCATCATCAACTATGCGAACAGGCTCCTGATAGGCCCTATCATCTGATTTCATATCCATGAAATCTTGTGTCAATGGGGCATTTTCATCAAAAAACAACATCGAGGAACTAAAAATAATGAAGAAAAGAGTGCTCAGCGGCATGCGCCCCTCTGGTAAACTGCATCTTGGTCATCTACACGGGGTCCTCAGCAACTGGAAGAGACTGCAGGATGAATATGAATGCTTCTTCTTCGTTGCAGACTGGCATGCCCTAACCACCAACTATGAAAACCCCCATGAGATACCAGAAAACATAAACGATATGGTGCTGGACTGGCTGGCAGTGGGCATCGATCCCGAGAAGGCCACGCTTTTCATACAATCCGACATCAAGGAACACGCCGAATTGCACCTGCTTCTCTCCATGATAACCCCTGTGTCATGGCTTGAAAGAAACCCTACGTACAAGGAACAAAAAGAACAGCTCAAGGAGAAAGACCTAGCCACTTACGGGTTCCTTGGATACCCTGTTTTACAGGCAGCAGATATCATAATGTACAAGGCCCACAAGGTCCCAGTGGGCGTTGACCAATTACCCCATGTAGAACTCACGAGGGAGATCACCAGACGGTTCAACTATCTCTATAGAGAGGTCTTTCCTGTACCAGAGGCACTTCTGGCCCATGTACCCAAGCTCCCTGGTCTCGATGGCAGAAAGATGAGCAAGAGCTATGGCAACTCCATCTTTTTGTCCGACCCACCAGAAGAGGTGAGAAAGAAGGTCATGACCATGGTAACAGACATAGAAAGGCCCAGAAAATCAGACCCTGGTGACCCTGAAAAAAGATGTATCGCCTTCAACCTACACAAGCTGTATCTGCCCCAGGAAAGGCTTCAGCAGATAGTAGAACAGTGCAAAGAGGCAAGACTTGGCTGTGTCGCCTGCAAAAAGGAACTGGCCGAGGCAATCATCGACAACATGACACCTATATGGCAGAGACGTGCTGAGCTCGAAAAAGATGAAGATGCAGTGGGTAACATACTGAGACAAGGGGCACAAAAGGCCAGGGCAAACGCTGTCAAGACCATGTCGGAGGTAAGGCAGGCACTGTGGAGCCGGAATGCAGAATCCGATTAGAGGTTTTCGAGGGCCCCCTGGACCTACTCCTTCATCTAATAACCAGAAATAGACTCAGTATAACAGACATATCTATTTCCCTGGTCACCAATCAGTATCTCGAGTATCTGGAATTCTTAAAGGCCCTGGACATAGAGGTCGCAGCGGAATACCTGGTAATGGCTGCTACCTTGATGCAAATCAAGTCGGCAATGATCTTGCCAAAGCCTGAACCAGCCCTTGAAACAGATCCTTCTGCAGAAGACATCATCAGCTCCCTGGAGGAACTGAAGCGCATAAAACGCCTGGCCGACCTCTTGGAGAATAGGCCCATGCTGGAAAGGGATGTATTCACACCTTGTTGGGATATGGTCATGCCACTTCCGCCCTTGGAAGACGGAGAATCATCCCATCCCCATAAAGAGACCTTCAATGTAACCATACTGGACCTGATGGACGCATTCAAAAAGGTCATGGGGAGAAAGGATTTTCCCAGGACCATGGAGATCTTTAGGGCCAAGATCAACATGGAAGGTCGGATCGAGGAGATAGAACAATTGCTCAAGGAAAAGAAGCGGCTATATTTCCATGAGCTTTTTCAGTCTACGGCACCACGGCACTTACTGATAGCCACCTTTCTTGCAATACTTGAAATTGCCAAAAGGGGCATCTGTAGACTGATCCAGGAGTCAAGCTCCAACAGGATCATGTTGACCTACAGGCCCTTTTCCAGTGAATGTTCTTAAAATGGCAAGAGGCCAATCATGTAACCAATTTCCCATAGAAGGACTTTTTCTCCTTGACCCATGAGGCGCCAGTGCATATTATTCCCTTAATCTTTTCTGTAAAATCTGTAAACCTGACCCAAAATACCTCTCTCCGAGAGGTTTCTGGTTTAAACAAATATACTTAGGAGAAAGAAATGGAAATTACCGATCGAAAATTTGTTGCCATTGACTACAAACTTACCCTGGACTCTGGCGAGACAGTGGACGAGAGCAGAGAGGGGAATCCCTTCGGGTTCATCGTCGGGGCAGGCCAGGTAATAAAAGGCCTTGAAGACGCCATCAAAGGGAAAAAACAGGGTGAACACATAAATATCACCATAGAACCCCAGGATGGATATGGTGAAGCAAGGGCCGATCTTGTCAGGGAGATCCCAAGGAGCAATTTTCCTCCTGACATGGACATACAACCTGGAATGCCCTTTCAGGCCCAGTCTCCCCACGGACCAGTACAGTTCACAGTCAAGGCTGTCAATGATGAGACTGTCACCGCTGATTTCAACCATCCACTGGCTGGAGAAAGGCTCCACTTCGACATTACCATCAAGGAAGTAAGAGAACCTTCCATCGCCGAGATGTCAGCCATGGGGCAAGCTGGTGCATGTGACTGCAGCAGTAACTCCTCAGGCACATGTGGCACATGTGGCGGTTGCGGTTGAGAGTTTAATTGATTATGACTTGAACCATATCAGGCCGGGCGGATCAACCCGGCCTTTTCCTTATCTTATGAAACAGGCCTCGAAGGCCTTACCGAAGGCTTTGTAGATATTCTCCCCAAAAAGGACCAAACTGATCTGCTCCAAAGCACCGGGATTTTCCTCAACAAATTCTTTTATTGCACAAAGGCTTACCTTTGCTGCAAGATCAACAGGAAATCCATATGCCCCTGTGCTGATGGCTGGCAGTGCAATGGTGGCTGCACCTTTTCCCACAGCCCTCTTTAGGGATTCTTTGTAAGCACTGGCAAGTACCCTCTCCTCACCCCTTGTGCCACCTCGCCACACAGGGCCCACTGTATGGATTACATATCTTGCCTTGAGCTCACCTGCCCCTGTCACGACCGCCTCACCTGGTGCGCAATAACCTATCTGTCTACACTCTTGAAGGAGAGAAGGCCCTGCTGCCCGATGGATGGCCCCATCTACACCCCCACCACCCAAGAGCCTGGGATTGGCTGCGTTTACTATTGCATCCACTTCCTCCTGGGTAATATCACCCCTTTTCAAGGCAATTTTCGTATTGCCGATTGTGACGACTTCCATTTCCTGTGCCATTGACCCAAGCGCCCAGCTAATTCCTGGGAGCCAGTTTGTAGTGTCCGCCTTCTATCCTCAGGCCAAGCCCCTCTACGACAGCCCTTGCCACAGTCCTCCTGGCATCTGCCAATATCCGACCGAAGGTCTGTCTCGATATCCCCATCCGCTCTGCAGCGGAATCCTGGTCCAGGCCTTCTATCTCGCTGAGTCGCAGGGCCTCAGCCCCCTCTACGGTCAGGGTAACCTCATCCAAGTCACGTAGAGGAACACCACGGGGCTTAAAATAGGTTACTGTGGGCTCTCTATCCACTATCCTACATTTTGGCGGACGTGCCATACTTATCAACCCCCTTTTAGTGGAATCTTTTCCAGTACCCGTGACAAGGCACTGAGAAACCGCTGATTTTCTTCTGGAGTACCAATAGTTATTCTAATATATGTTGGGAAACCGTAAGCGGCCATTGCCCTTATTATAACACCTTTACGGAGCATCAATTCATAAACCTGACCTGCATCACGAAATGTGTCTATAAGCATGAAGTTGGTATGGCTATCAAAGGGCTGGCAGCCAAGCTTTTTAATCTCGTTCTTCAATCTGCCCATCTCATGCCAGTTGTTTCTCAGGGTCTCCTCAAGATGGACAGTATCCTCAAGGGCCCCGCGAGCTGCTTCCTGGGCTGGCAAATTCACATTGAAAGGCTGCCGCACCCGCTCCAGGAGTTGACTGATGTGCCTGTCCATTATGCCATATCCGACCCTGAGACCTGCAAGTCCATATGCCTTGGAAAACGTCCGCAATGTCACTACCCTCGGATCTTCATGCACATAGTCTACTCCCCTTGGGGTGTCTGTCCCAGCATGAACGAACTCGCCATAGGCCTCATCCAGCACAACCAGGACAGAATCTGGTAGATCGGATAAAAATCTATCAAACTCCCCTTTCTTGATAACAGTGCCCATGGGATTGTTGGGATTGTCCAGAAAAATCAACCTGGTATCGTGGGTCACAGCCCGTGAAATGGCAGAAAGATCATGGACGGAATCCTTCAAATCTACGACAATATTCTCCCCCCCTGTGATCTGGACCATCTTCGTATATACCAAAAAACTGGGCCTACTGGATATGGCACTACTTCCAGCCCTTATAAATACCCGGCACAAGAAATCAATGAGTTCATTGGAACCATTGCCGAGTACGATGTTTTCCTGGGCTACACCCAATTTCCTGCACAGCTCTTGTTTCAGGTAATAAGCACTGCCATCAGGATACCTATGAAGCCTGGAAAGCCCTTGCCTGCATCTTTCTACAGCCACAGGGGAAGGCCCCAGGGAATTTTCATTTGATGCCAATTTTATGGGATCCTTTACCCCATACTGCCTCTCGAGCTCCTCTATGGGCTTACCTGGTGGATAGGGCACGAGTTCCTTTATGTAATCTGGTACATATCTCAATATTTCCATCTCTACTGTCAATCCTTTACCCAATACAAATAGTGTTCTTCAGCACCGAGTCTGTCCTTTGGCTCGATCTGTATGGTCACAGACGAATCCTCTTCCAGCTTCAAGATATCCGCCCTCTTCTTGTTCAAGAGGTAAGATGCAACCTGAGGAGGGACCTCCAGGACAATGTGCTGACCTTCTGTCTGGGGCCCCCTGTAGGCAAGCTTGCTTCCAAGTTTTCTGAGATACAAGATCGCCAGGGTCTCCACGGATTTTACCATACCCGCCCCCTTACAATAGGGGCATTTGACATAGCTCAATGCCCTGACAGGGCTTTTTAGTTTTTGCCTCACCAATTCAAGCAAGCCAAATCGTGAGATCCTTGAAACCTCTGTCTTGGCCTTGTCTTTTTTGAGACATTGCCTCATCCTCCGCTCGACTTGAAGCCTGTTTGCCCGGCTCTTCATGTCTATGAAATCCACAACCACAAGCCCTCCAAGGTCTCTGAGTTTGAGCTGTCTTGCAATTTCTTCAGCGGCCTCCAGATTGGTGGCAAGTGCCGTGTCCTCCAGGTCTTTTTCCTTCAGATTCTTACCGGAATTCACATCGATGCTCACCAAGGCCTCAGTAGGCTCTATGACAATGTAACCACCGGAAGGCAGATTGATCCTGGGCTGGAAGATCTGTTCTATCTGGCTTTCAATGCCAAAATGTTCGAATACAGGTTCCTCCCCTTTGTAATAACTAACCTTTGAGACGTACCTGGGCGATATGATCTTCAGAAACGCCCTGACCCTCTCATAGGTATCCTTGTCGTCTACTATAATCTCCGAGACATCACTGGTGAGATAATCCCTTATGAATCTCGTGGCCAACTCCCTATCCTCATAAATAAGGGCTGGACTCTTGGCAGACTTTACTGTCTTTTTCAAGCTATTCCACAACCTTGACAGATAACGAAGGTCCTTCTGTATCTCCGCCTTGGTACCTTTGTAGGCGGCTGTCCTGGCTATAATGCCAACGCCTTCGGGTAACTTTGACTTCTTGAGGATTTCTTTAAGCCTCTTTCTCTCCTTTTCGTCCTCGATCTTCCTGGATACTCCGACCTGGGGATTGCCCGGCATGAGGACGAGAAACCTCCCTGGAATGGAAAGATACGTGGTGCAGTATGCCCCTTTTAGCGGTGTCTCTTCCTTGACTACCTGTACCAGGATATCCTGACCCTTTTTCAGTAGTTCTGGGAGTTTCTGCTTGTTGTCTACGTATCCATAATAATCTGGATGTATCTCATCAAAGGGGAGATAACCGTTTCTCTTGAGCCCGATATCCACAAAAACGGCCTGTAGGCCAGTTTCGACATTATTTATCCTGCCCTTGTATATATTCCCCTTGGTCTTTTCATATCCGAGGCTTTCAAGCTCGAAGGCATCCAGCCGGTTATTCTCCACAAGGGCAACCCTGCATTCTTCAGGTGCCTGGGCATTTATTATTATCCTGACAACCTTCTTGTCTGCCTTTTTTTTCTTCTTTTTCGCTGCCATCTATTGCCTTTTTCTAAGCCGCCTTCTCTCTTCTGCCCTTCGTGCCGCCTGTTCAAACAAGATCCTGTCTTCCTCGGTCTCCAGTATGAGATCGGGCACCTTTTTCGGCCTGCCATTGTGATCAAGGGCGACGAAGGTCAAAAGGGCATTGGCCACATGACGTTCCTGGCCAGAAAAAAGGTCTTCTGCATGTATCTCTATGCCTATCTCCATGGATGCCTTCCCAACCCAGTTGAGCCGTGCCTTCAGCAATACGAGATCCCCTATATAGACGGGGGAGAGAAAATCCAGGCGATCTACCGAGGCAGTGACAACGTTGGAACGGCTATGCCTGCTGGCAACTACGAAGGCAGCATTGTCAGCAAGCTTCATGAGTGTTCCACCATGGACGTTTCCTGCCACATTGGTATCCTCTGGGAGCATGACCTGGGTGAGTTCTATCCTTGAGGCGGATACTGGTTTACCTTCAGGTACTGCCTTCAAGATACCCCCTCCCCTACTGATCCATCCTGCGACGTCGTACAGTAAAAGGCATCACTGTCCACCTCTTTCCTGTCTATGATGCCATTTTCCAGCAGTCTGGAGAGGATTTCATCGACCTTTTCAACTTCGCCGAATAGCTCCTTTATATCCTTACAACTCAAGGGCCTTCGCTTCAACAGATCGAGGATTTCCGATTCCAGGATAAGGGGGGAACCCTCTTTCAACTTCCGCGAGAAGTCCACTATTATCTCTGCCCCTGCACCGAGCTCTCCCTGTATCTGTTCAAGGCGACTCCTGGGAACAGGTTTGGCAAATTCTTCAGCTGGCGGTCTCACCACCGTGTTCAACTGCACCCGATCAGGCTGGATCCGTGAAATGGCCCTTTTGAGGGCCATCACTTCGGCCTCTGAATCGTTGATCCCTTTGACAAAGAGGATTTCCAGCCACATCTGCCCCCTCATTTCCTGTTTCAGCCTCTGTAGCCCCTCTATTATCTCTTCTATGCTGAGACAAGGATCTGGGCGGTTGATCCTTCTGAAGACTTGCTGTGTGGCAGCATCCAGAGAGGGAAGCACAAAATCCGCAGAAGCCAAGCTATGCCTTACCTCTTTCACTATCGAAAGCCCTGCATTGGTGAGCACCACTACAGGCTTACCACAGATATGCCTGGAAAACTCTATGAGCTCCCCCAATCTGCTATGGAGTGTCGGTTCGCCAGATGCCGTAAAGGTAAGGCAATCAAAGCCCCTGGGATCTTCCAGACAGACCTGTCTGATCTCCTCTTTGATCTCATCGACCGGGGTGTACTCACCTTGTCTACAAATGGTGCCACAGCCCCTGCCAAGCTCACAGTAGATACAATCCATATTACAGGTCTTGGGTGGAAGAAGATCCACCCCCAGTGAAAGCCCAAGCCTCCTGGATGGAACTGGACCAAAAATATATTTCATGATTTCCTCTAACCTTTATTTCTTGATCCCAGATTATGCACCTCAAACGCCTGAGGAAGACAAACCCTTTGTAATGATTGCATGGTTGGCATGCATCTGACCCAATTGTATTTTCACCCAAGAGATGAAATCCAATTCTTGATCAGTCTTCAGGCATTTGAAGTACTTGACCTGGATTGACAAAGGCCCTGCCCTAACAGCAGGGCCATTTATTTTTAGCACACGATAATTCAGCAAAATTAACAGGTCAACAAGTTGGCCACCACTGACACCTTCCCAATGCCCTGTTTTCTGTATCCAAGCGCCTTCGATCCCAATCTAAAAAAGCTTTTTTTTAGGTGGAAAAATCTCTGGCCTTGCTCTATCATAAGACAATCATGAAAATCTGTCGAAATATTCCATGATATCACTGAATAAGCTCAAGCCCTACCTCAAAGAAACCGTTCTTGTCACATCTGTCTTCCTGTGTATCATTGGTGTGGTGATAGTGCTCATAAAGACCTTTGGTATTGCCTCTGAAATGGGGCATCTCTCTGCCAATACACTGTCTCTGCCAGAAATCCTCCCACTTCTTCACCAGATACAAGACTTCATGATCATGTCATCCGGGCTGATAGTACTACTCGCCTTTTCCCTGGTATTCTGCCTCTGGTATTTTATCAATAGGCAGATGAAAATAATAAGGGCTGCTGCCATAATCAGAAAAAGCCATGAACGTTACAGGTTTTTCACAGAAGGCCCGCCATCGATAGGCATCGTACGCTTTGACCTCATAGACTTCAGAGTAAAAGATGTCAACCGGGCAGCCCTTCGCCTCTTTGGCAAGGCGCGTTCTGAAATAACTGGGCAAAGATTGACCTCCCTCATCTCTGCTAAGGACAAAAAGGCATTTCTCCAGTGTATGGCAGACCTCCAGGCAGGGAAGAAAAATGCCGAGATCATTGTCAGGATCAACAGCGACCTCTCCGACAATGCCTATATATCTTGGCATATCAGCAGTCTCAAGGTCCCCAGCTCTGAGCCTGAGGCCATTGCCATTGTACTCGATGTGACCCACAAGGTGAAGGCACAGGAGGAAAGACTCGAGAAAGAAAGGCTTGCGGGCGTGTTGGAAATGGCAGGGGCCACAGCCCACGAACTCAACCAGCCCCTCCAGGTGGTCTCGGGGATCGCCTGGATGATGTTGAAGAAGCTGAAAAAGGACGATCCCAACTATATCAATGCGGAAAAGATATACAAAGAGGTAGAGAGGATGGCAGATATTGCCCAAAAGATCTCTGCCATAAGCAGTTACAAAGTGAAAAAATATGTTGGGGAAACAAGGATAATCGACATAGACAAAGCGGCCTCCAGCTCAAACCGCAACAAAAGGCCCCTTTCCGAATAATATGCTAAGGGTTGTCCAAAGCAATAAAAAGGCATCCACAGAAGACCCAACTAATCCAGCTCTTCGATCTGGCGTAGCAACATGACAGTCCTGCCCGGGGTAGCGAGGAGCTCTATCTGATCGAGGCTGAACCAACCAGCCTCAAGGGCGTCATCCCTGGCACAAGGTTCTCCCTTTTCATAGTGAGCAACGACATAGACAATCACGTAATGGAACCTTACAGTCCCTCCCTTGTCCCTGTAGATGGCATCGATGGCATTGCATATCCTGGCGGGGATACAGGTTATGCCTGTCTCCTCGAGGACCTCCCTTTTTGCACACTGAAAAATGGTCTCGCCGAGCTCGATACTTCCTCCAGGCACGGACCAGAGCCCTTGGGCAGGGGGCTTGCCCCTTCTGACCATCAATATCCTTTTGTCTCCATCTACCACAACCACTCCTACGGCAGGTCTGGGCATGGTTGGATATTCATTTTCTATCAAGGCTTTTTTATTCCCTTGTACCATGATACAAAAGGCTAAGATATGCTGGCAATGGAACCGACCCCAGCCATGATCTTTTGGGATAGGTATTTACCCTTTGGGTAGCGGCTGTCAAACCCTTTTTTAGGAGGGATATAGTAATGATTAGGCTTGGATTGCTTTTCGGAGGCAGGTCAGCGGAACGGGAGGTCTCGATTGCCGGGGCACGAGGAGTTGAAATGGCCCTGGACAAGAATAGATATCAGATCAAACGCTATGATGCCGCAAAGGATATCGACAAGCTCGTAAAGGACTCCCCAGGGCTTGATTGCGTCTTTGTCCTACTTCACGGAAGATACGGTGAGGACGGTACGGTCCAAGGGCTTTTGGATCTACTGGATATCCCCTACCAGGGTTCCGGGGTCCTTGGAAGTGCCCTGGCCATGGACAAACACCTTTCCAAAGTGGTGTACAAGGACGCTGGCATAAACACCCCTGACTGGCTCCATCTCACTGGGGCCTCCCTGGCGGATGAAGAAGCGATAAAGAAAAGACTGGGGCTTCCTGTCATGGTGAAACCCTGCAACCAAGGATCCAGTGTGGGGATAAAGATAATAAGACATGAGGAAGAAATCCTGCCTGGGGTGGAACAGGCCCTCAAATGGGATGACGAGATAATAGTGGAACAATTCATAACAGGCAGGGAGATCACAGGGGGCGTCATCGGGCTCGACAAACTCGAGGCCCTGCCCATTGTAGAGATCATACCGGATCGTGCCAAATATGAATTCTTTGATTTTGAGGCCAAATACAAGCCTGGGGCCACAAGGGAGATATGCCCTGCGGATTTACCGGATACAATAACCAAAAGGGCCCAAGAACTGGCACTCACAGCCCATAAGGCCCTGAAACTTTCAGGCTACAGCAGAACAGACATGATCGTCGACGAGGCAGGAGAAATCTTCGTCATCGAGACAAACACCATCCCTGGGATGACCCCTACGAGCCTATTTCCCCAGGCCGCTGCTGCTGCAGGGCTCGATTTCAGCAAGCTGCTTGACAGGCTCATAGAGATGGCCATAGAGAGTAAGAAACAGAATCGAGACTAAGGCCAACCTTGAGTCTGGATCATACTGTTTTTTCAATCAGTCTTTCTTTGTCTTTCTCCCCATGCCCCTTCTCCGAGCCAGGATCTTCCGCCACTTGTCCAGCCGATCCTTGATGGTGCGCTCATAGCCCCTGGTGGTTGGATGGTAATATATCCGGTTTCTCAACTCTGAAGGTAGGTATTCCTGTTCCACAACGGCATCCGGATGGTCGTGGGCATACTTGTAACCCTTGCCATAACCCAATTCCTTCATGAGCCTCGTAGGTGCATTTCTGATGTGCAACGGGACCGGAAGGCTGCCAAACTTGTTCACGTCTGCCTGCACCTGGCCCAAGGCCTTGTAGACGGCATTGCTCTTTGGGGCAGTGGCAAGATATAATGCTGCCTGGGCCAGGGCGAGCTCTCCCTCGGGTTTACCAAGAAAGTCAAAGGCGTTTAGGGCGTTTAGAGAGACAGTCAGGGCTTGGGGATCGGCATTTCCAATATCCTCACTTGCAAAACGCACCATCCTCCTGGCTATATAATGAGAATCTTCACCAGAAGACAACATACGTGCCAACCAATAGAGGGCTGCGTCAGGATCACTACCCCTCAAGCTCTTGTGAAATGCAGAAATCAGGTTGTAGTGTTCTTCACCATCCTTGTCATAACGCAAGGCCTTTTGTTGAATCGCCTCTTCTACAAGCTCAAGGGTTATGATTGATCCCTTGCCTTCAGGCCTGCCAGAGAGGGCCAATTCAGAGGCCAATTCAAGATAATTCAAAAGGGTCCTTGCATCTCCGTCCGATCGTGCCACCAGGACCTCCTTGGCATCCTGATCAATGGTGATATCCAGGTTGCCAAGACCTCTTTGCCTGTCGTTCAGGGCCCTGTCCAGCAGGGTTGAAAGGGCTTGTCTGTCAAGGGGATTGAGGGTAAGGATCTGACACCTGGAAAGAAGGGGTGAAATAATCTCAAAGGAGGGGTTTTCCGTAGTGGCGCCAATGAGGGTTAAAAGCCCTGATTCCACATGGGGCAAGAAGGCATCCTGTTGGGCCTTGTTGAAACGATGGATCTCATCAACAAAGAGCACGGTCCTTGGGCCACCCTCCTTTGAGACCTCCTTGGCCTCCTTAACTATGGCACGAAGCTCACCTATACCTGAAAGCACGGCTGAAAAGCTGACAAAATTGGCGTCCACCAACCTGGCCAATATGCGGGCAAGTGTTGTCTTACCACAGCCTGGCGGCCCCCAAAGGATGATAGAGGGGAGGCGGCCCCTGGAAAGGAGACTGTTTAAGATCTTGTTTTTTCCAAGGAGGTGATCCTGACCAACAAACTCTTCAAGGGATCTGGGCCTCAATCTCTCAGCCAGAGGAACGTGTTTCATCATCTTCTTCTTCCCTGGTATGCAAGGCGTATTCATAGTGCCAAGGACGCCTGGTGAAGACGGCTGCAACAATCAGGGTAAATATAATCCAATTCACACCGATCATGAATATGGCAAACCAACTATAGCCTCCATACGGACTCTTGAGTTCTGCAACAATATCCCCAGCAAGCATCAATCCCAGGATCAATGGTATGAAGAACTGGATCAATTGTTCCCATAGCCTGGGCATCTTTATGGAAGAGACCTTGTTGATATGTCTTCTCAATCTTCCAATGTCGAATATCCAGGCACCGAGGATACACTCTATGAGACCAACGGAGACAAGCCCATAATGGGTAAGGACATGATCCACTATATCAAGCCACAGAAGCCCTGCCTTGGTGGTAAAGACTATGGAGCCGATGAAACCGGCAATACAAATTATCGTTACTACAAATCGTCTATTCAGGGCAAATTTGTCTATTATGGCAGCAGTAAAGGCCTCTATGATGGATATGGATGAGGAAAGGCCAGCAACCACCAGGCTCAAGAAGAAGATGAAGCCGAACACACTGCCTCCTGGCATTATGCTCAAGGCCTTGGGATAGACCACGAATGCCAAACCTATACTCTGGGATACAACCTCAGATATGCCAAGTCCCTTTGCCTTTGCCATGAATCCCAAGACGGCAAAGACCCCAAGCCCTGCAACAATGGCAAAGGCACTGTCTATGATCCCTGTCAGGAGGGCATTTCTGCTGAGATCCGACTTTGCCGGAAGGTAACTCGCATAGGCCACCATGATCCCGAAGCCAAGACTCAGCGTAAAAAATATCTGGCTATAGGCGTCTATCCACACATCCACCTTTGAGATCTTTGAGAAATCTGGCCTGAGATAGGCCATGATCCCTTGGGATGCCCCATCCAGGGTCATTGCCCAAACGACCAAACCCATAGTAATAAAAAACAGAAGGGGCATGAATATCTTGTTTGCCAATTCTATCCCACTTCCAATCCCCCTGAAGACGATGAACCAGTTCAGGAACCATATTACAGCAGTTGACAGGAATATGGGCATCTCAATAGTGCCAAGATCCAAAGGGTGGGAACTGAGCCCAAGAAATTCCTTGAAGAAAAAGGCATTGGGATCACTACCCCAACCCAGATTCAATGAATAGATACAGTAATTGAGACACCATGCGATAATCACGGAATAATAAAGCACTATACCAAACATGACAAAGGTGACAGCCCACCAGCCAGCCCATTCGAACCTCCTGTCTATCTTTGCAAATGCCATGGGAGCAGAGCCACTCCTTTCGTGACCAATGGCAAACTCCAGGAGGAGCAGGGGAATCCCTGCTGTTATCAGGGCCAGGACGTAAGGGATGAGGAACGCCCCGCCACCGTACTCATAGGCCATGTAACTAAAGCGCCAGATATTTCCAAGGCCAATGGCCGAACCCACTGCTGCCAGTACGAATCCAAGCTGGCTGTTCCACTGTTCTCTCGCCATTTTCTATAACCTTTCGCAGGGATATGCTGGATGAATTTGATGGGATTATTCCATACCAGACCATACCTTTCAATTGAAACATGGGAGACCAAAATACAAAAAGCCGAAATACCGCCATTGGCAATATCCCGGCTTGATATCAATAGAAAGACAATATCGGTCGTTTCAGGATGTGGAAAACTGCCTGGTCATCTCCTCCAGGTCATCTGCCAAGTTACCAAGTCTTTTGGAGCATTCTGCCGTATCCTGGGCGATATTCGACACGGAGCGGGAGAGTTCGGCTGCCTCCATGCTCCTGTTTTTCACACCCTTTACCTCCTGGGAGGCATCTTCCATATTGACACTTATCTCTGAAACAGTAGCGGTCTGCTCTTCTGCAGCAGAGGCAATGGTGTTTGCCAGGTCATTGATCTGGGCCACGATGTTCGTGATTTCTTCAACCGATTCCACGGCTATTCCGGTTTCAGACTGGATTGTCTGGATCATATTGGTGATCTCTTCCGTGGCCTCTCCAGTCTGCCTGGCGAGTTCCTTTATTTCGTTTGCCACAACGGCAAATCCCTTTCCTGCCTCCCCTGCCCTTGCTGCCTCTATGGTGGCGTTCAGGGCGAGTAGATTGGTCTGTTCAGCAATAGTATTGATCACCTGGATGATACTGCCTATCTTGTCTGAGCTCTCGCCAAGCTTCTTGATGACGGTATTGGCGTTGGAGGCCTTGTCCTGGGCATCGTTCGTTATGCTTGCGGTGTGGGCCACACTCTGCGCGATCTCAGTTGTGGCCTCGGTAAGCTCCTGAGATGCCCTGGTCACGGATATTATCCTGTCATCCACATTCTCTGCCACCTCTGCCACCTCACCAACTATCTTATGCATATGAGAGGTACCATCGAACACCTTGGAACTGACACCATCCAGCTCCTGGCAGGAATTCTTGATCTGGGTCGAGTCATCCTTGATATCCTGGATCATGTTCTGAAGCCTCTCGGCCATGGCATTTATGGCCTCTGCAAGATTCCTCAGCTCACCCTTGACCTTGAGATTGGCCCTGACCTTGAGATTGCCCTTTGAGATCCCGTCTATAACAGGGAGAAGCTTGTTCAAGGGCCTCAAGACCTGGGCATGGATCAACCAGGCAGAGAAACCAAAGACAACAAAAGACAGGCAGAGCATAACTATCTGTAAGACCTTGAGGCTCGATATACTGCTTATTGCCATCTTCTTGAAGGCCTGGGTTACCTCGTTCGCCTGCCTCAAGAGGGCCATGTTGTTGGCTTTTAAATATTCCACCGCATTCTTGACATGGGCAGTGTCTACACCCTCTGTCAACACCGTATCCAGATGCCTTTTATACTCACCCCAAAGGGCAGCCAGTTTGTCGAGTTCCTTGAGAATGAACGGATCTTTGGTGGGTGTAAGTCCCATCTTGGGGTTTCCATCCCTTAGGGCATAAAGGCTCCTTTCAAAAAGGTCCTTTGTCACAGCCAGCTTGTGCTGCCATGCCTTGTCCTTTGTTTCAACATAGAGCAACGTCTCCTTGGTCAGCTTCTGGGACAGCATCCTCTGCCTGCCTGCCACATCCACATAGACGCTGTCCTTTTCCTGCTTGGCCAGGGTAATAAATGTTGCAGCGATGGTTATGATATTTACCAACAGGAGTATTGCCAACACTGAACCAACCTTGCCCTGTATACTGTTAAGAGAAAATTTCATCAATAGCCTCCCATTTCGATTTGAAAATATGATCAATGAACATTATCTTTATCGTCCGATGAAAGATTTTATTTAATAAGACTTTTCGCAAGCAGGCATTTCCATTTTGGACAAGGATCAACTACATGATTTCATTCAACGAAGCATTGGACTTCGTAAGATCCATCCCTCCCCTGGGAGAAGAAAAGGTCAAGGCATCCAATGCCCTCTTGAGGGTACTCAGCCAGCCTGTCATATCCAAGACAGATGCACCTTCTGTGACCTCCTCTCTGAAGGATGGCTATGCCCTGAAATCTGACGACATCTCGACGGCTGCCAAAGACAGCCCGGTTCCACTCGCTGTCAAAGGTACTGTCACTGCAGGAGACGACACCGAATTCGAGATCCACCAGGGAGAGGCGGTAAGGATAATGACCGGAGCACCGGTTCCACCTGGTGCAACTGCCATACTGCCCCAGGAGCTGACCACCCCATCTGGACAGGGCGTGATATCCGCACTTGCCCCGTCACAAAGGGGACGTAATATCCTCGAAAGGGGCACGGATCTCCGTGCTGGCCACTTGATCCTGGAGAAGGACACCCTGGTTACCCCGGCCATCTCTGGTCTCATCTCCGCCTCTGGAAATAACTGGGTATGGGCCTACAAGAGACCTATCGTCTCTGTCCTTGCAACAGGTAGCGAGCTGGCAGAGGAGGGTGCTGGTTCTCTCCAGGGAAAGATCTTCCCCAGCAATAGGGCCACCATTGTATCCTGGTTGCAGACATTTGGTATCGAGTGCCGTACAGCCCTGTGCGGCGACGATGAAAAAGAACTTGAACAACTCTTGCTGAAACTCTTTGATGGAAGCGATGCGGTGATCACCAGCGGCGGAGTATTGGATGGAGACAGGGATCTGGTGATCTCTATAATGGAGAGGATCGGTGTCAAATTCCTCTTCAAAAGATGCAGGATAGGCCCTGGGAAAGGGGTGTGCATGGGTGTAAAAGGGACAAAGTTCATATTCAATCTCCCTGGAGGTCCCCCCTCAAACTATTTGGCATTCATCTTCATAGCACTTCCGGGGCTACTCAGATTGATGGGCAGGGGTGGACTCTTTCCCCCTATGGAAAGGGCAACGGTGTTGACAGACCTAAAGGGCAGAGACGACTGGACCCAGTTGATACTTGCCAAGAGCCGAATGAGGGGGGTTTGTCCCCTGGCCTCCCCTGTAAAAGAGACCAGCAGACTCAAAAGGATAGCCCTTGCAGATTGTGTCATCGTCATACCTGAAGGGATCTCACGGATAAAAAGGGGACAGATGGCAGAAATAAGACGCCTTTGCCCATGTTGGTAGCATACATTGAATAGACGGGGTTCAGGGATATGTCTCTTGTGCAAAAGGGTCGATTATCCCAAGGGGTAAGACTGATTGACTATTCAGCAATCTCTTCAAAAATACCCAAAAGGATTTTGCCCTTTGAAACAACAAGTTACCCTGTAGACAAGGGACCTGTGACTATTTTCTCTTGACAAATGTGGTAAAAATATAATATCTGAATGAATACTTATTCACTTCTGTTCCCGAATCTGATATATAAAAGTTGATGAAAGTAGCTGACAAACACGGAAGAATCATCCAAGCGGCCATCAGGGTCTTTGCCAGAAATGGCTTTTTTAATTCCCGCATAGCAGAGATCGCCAAAGAGGCCAATGTGGCAGATGGTACCATTTATCTCTACTTCAACAACAAATACGACATACTCATCACCATCTTTGAAGAAGAGATGGGCAAGATCATTGCCAGGGTCAAGCAGGAAATCGCCAGGTTCGACGACCCCAGGGATAAACTTCAACACTTTGCACTCCTGCACTTGAGCCTCGTGGAAAAAGACAAGGAACTGGCAGAACTGATCCAGGTGGAACTCAGGCAGAGTAGCAAGTTCATAAAAGAATACAGGAACAGGAAATTTGCAGAGTACCTGCACATAATCTCCCAGATAGTCAAGGAAGGGCAAAAAAAGGGTATCTTCAGACAGGACATACGTCCTGGTATATTCAAACGGGCATTCTTTGGTGCCCTTGACGAGATGTCCAGGTTCTGGGTACTTTCCTCCAAAAAAAAATATAGTGTCAGGACGGCTGCCAGGCAGATTAGCCAATTCTTTCTAAATGGAATCCTTGAAGAGCCAAAGAAACCTGAACCACCCAAGAAAAAGGGGGGGAGAAAAAAAACAGGCAATACCCCATGACCTGTCTCCATGCTGGACTGTAAAAAGCTTCCTTCACATCTCAACCGATCCCACATCTATTGATGGATAAATTTTCCCTTTTTTTGGCTGATTACAAAGGATTAATCCCTGACTTCAATGGATATCTCCAGGGGCTAAAAAGGCCTCTGCCCCTCTATTACAGGATCAATACCCTCAAGATAGGGACAGAGGAGGCAAAGAGTCTACTCAGATCAGAAGGGATCTGGTTTGAGGAGACATGCTTTGAGGAACTCGTCCTCGTAAAAAACCATGACCCGCCTCCATCGCCTGTCTTGAGTTACCATCTTGGCTACATATACCCCCAGGCCCTCTCCTCATGCCTACCAGTAAAGGCCCTTGACCCCAAACCACACGAAAGGCTGCTTGATCTGTGTGCAGCCCCAGGAGGTAAGGCCACCCACCTTGCTCAGACAATGAAAGACATGGGACTCATTGTGGCCAATGACAGAAAACTCGGCCGCATCACTGCCCTCATGGCAAACATCAAGCGCATGGGTATCACCAACACTGTTGTCACCCAGGCAAGAGGGGAACACTTCACCTGGGGACACAAGTTCGACAAGGTAATAGTGGATGCACCATGCAGTGGTATAGGACGGTACAGGATGGACGAAACGGGCCACATACGCCACATGAAACCTGGGAAGACCGATCTTCCTGCAATCCAAAAGGGGCTGATTACCAAGGGCTTTGACCTGTTGAGGAGTGGAGGTATCATGGTATATTCCACATGTACCCTGAATGTGGAGGAAAACGAAGAGGTTGTCCACTATCTCCTTCAGAAAAGGCGGGCAAAACTCACCCCTTGGGACCCACCTGTACCATGGTCCCCTGGCATAACAAGATTCAAGGAAAAAGAATATGACAAAGGGGTTGGACTGGCAAGGAGATTTTATCCCCACAAGATCCATTCAGTCGGGTTCTTCCTTGCCAGAGTTGTTAAGGCCTGAAGACAGACTGGGTCTCCTGGCCTTTCTCAAAGATAGATTTGGCATGGCACCAAGCTCCTTCGAGGCCTATCATATCTATGCATTCAAGCGTCAAGCATTTTTGTTCAGAAGGCAGCCTGGGAAAATCGACTTCCCCAAATCCTCGTTTGTGCGTTGTGGGCTTCCATTCATGCGGCTGGTAGCTGGATACCTAAAACCCACGACTGTCTTTCTCCAGAGATTTGGGCACCTGGCCTGGAAAAATATCCTACATCTTGACAAGGCACAGATAGGCCGACTTTGCCTGGAGGGAGAGATCGATCTGGGCCTGGAGTCAATAGATGCGCAGGAGATCGAAACGCCAGGTTATATCATAATAAAAACAGGTGAATACATCCTTGGGGCTGGGCTCATCCTGGACAACTCACGGATTCTATGCCGATTCCCAAAGGCGATGAGACAGGCCCTGGTCCACATCAACGACCTGTGAGGGTCTCTGCCAGCCTTTCTGACGCAAAGATCAAGGATTCGATATCGAGAAAATCAAGGGCCCGTTCGTCAAACAATACCTTGACCTTGGCAGGAAAGCCGTCCTCCTCGTCTTCATCCCAGAAATGTATCTGGATGGGTACTCTTGGAAGGACCGGGACCAGTATACAGGCATCGGCATAGCAAGGCTCTATGGCCTTTCCGTCAAGGTTAAGACAGGCATCAATAAGGTCTCCAATCCTGGATTTAAAGGCCTGGGCCAATCTTTCCTCCGTATACTTCTTTAAGGTGACCACCTTCGACATGGAATTTGGGAAGGACTCTAAACCTACCCATCTTCCAGAAAGAGGGCCATTGCCCTTGAAAAACAAATAGTTATAAAGCAGGATCTGATCCCTTGTCTCAAGATCTTCTCCTCCCTGAGAGGTTACACCATCCTGGCTCAAAAACACCTTTCTGCCAAGATAAAAGAGCTCGAGCGCCTTGCCCTTCTCTGTCTCTACAACTCTTCCACCAAGCCCTGGAGCAAGTCTTGACAAGTCCATACCCCTGATCTTTGCCCGAAGCTGTCTTACAAGGGTAGTCTCAGGATCAGGCCTGTTGTTCCTTGCATCCTCCTTGGAGCCTTCACCCTTGATAAAAGGACATTGGGCCCTTGACACAGCCCCTGAATGCACTGCAGCGGCGAATGCAAGACAGGTTGGGTACCCGCATTTCCCACAGTTGTCTTTCCTTGTCTCTTTGAGAATATCAAAAACAGAAGCCATATCGTTCAACCTCCAACTAATACCAGCAGCCTACCCTATCTCAATTGGCCCCTTGTCTCGCCAGTCTCCTGCCCCTTATCCTTGATATGAAAAACATGGTACTCATGGCCATGGCCAACCCGGCGGTCACTGCCATTGTAAGGCGTATACCAACATGTTGTGCAACAAAACCCTGAAAGAGGCTTCCAAAGGGGAAAAGGCCCATGAAACAAGTAGAAAAAAGTCCCATGATCCTGCCTCTCAATTCATTGGACGATTCTATCTGCAGGATACTAAGTGCACTCGTTGATGTTATTACCATTACAAAACCACTTAAGAAAAGGAGAAGGGATATCTGATAGAAGTCCTTGGCAGCAGCCACTGCCATTATGGAGGCAGGAAAGAGGAAGGAGCCGATCCACCACCAATTCTCCCTTCTACCCCTGTGGCCGAACATGGCCACAAAGACGGCTGCACCAAGGGCCCCCAGACCATTTGCGGCACACATGAAACCATATTCCCTGGCCCCAAGACCCAAGACATCTCTGCCAAGAGAGGGTAGCAGGATGGAATATGGTAGGAGAAGGATGCCAAAGCACATAATGGCTGCAAGTACCTTTGAAAGGAGCTTGTGGGTGGCCGCAAAGGTAAAGGCCTGGCAGATCGATTCTCGTGCAGAGAGACGATTGCCATCAATGGGCCTATTGAACTGGCTATATCTCTTTCTCACATATAGAAGGGATGAAATTATACAGAGTGAAGAGAAGGCCTTGAAGAAAAAACAACCTGCCATGAGTCCTGCGCTCATGAGGAGGCCAGCCATGGCCGGTCCGCCAAAACGGGCCAGGTTGAAGGCCGCAGAGTGTATGGCAATCCCATTTGTGATATCCTTCCTCCCCACGAGATCGAAGACCAGGGATTGCCGCGCAGGCACTTCAAAGGCCATGCCTGCCCCAAGGATAGAAGACAAGGCAAGTATGATCGGGAAGGTAATGGAGCCCTTTTCCACCAGGAGGCCAAAAATCATGGCCTGTAAAAGGATGAGGAAGTGAACCAGTATCAGAAACGATATCTTGGGTAGCCTGTCTGCGAGCACTCCACCCACCAGGGCAAAAAGCAGGATGGGCAACCCAGTAACAGTGCCCAGAAGACCCACATAAAAGGTGGAGCCTGTGAGCTCCAGCACGAGCCATCTCTGTGCTGTGCCCTGGACCCAGGTACCCAACAGGGCCACTGCCTGGCCAAGCAGAAAGATCCTGTAGCCATCGTGACTCAGGCTGGAGAGGCCCTTGGGCCAAGACGACGCCTTAAAAGGACTTTGCAAAATCCTTGGCAAAATATGTAATAATTATGTCGGCTCCGGCGCGCCTGAAGCAGAGCAGGGATTCCAAGACCACCCGTTTTTCATCTATCCAACCGTTGCCAGCCGCAGCCTTGATCATGGCATATTCACCGCTGACCTGATATGCAGCTATGGGAAGGCTGAACTCTTGACGCAATAGGCTGATAATATCCAGGTATGGCATGCCTGGCTTTACCATTAGGATATCTGCTCCTTCCTCCATATCAAGGGTAGCCTCTCTCAGGGCCTCACGACTATTGGCGACATCCATCTGATAGGAACTCCTGTCTCCGAATTGGGGAGCACACTCGGCTGCATCTCTGAAGGGGCCATAAAAGCTGGATGCGTATTTTACTGCATAGGACATGATGGGTATGTGTTCATAGCCATTGTCGTCGAGGGCCTCCCTGATGGCCCCCACCCTGCCATCCATCATGTCCGAGGGTGCCACCATATCGGCCCCTGCCCTGGCATGGGACAAGGCGACCTTTTGAAGGAGCTCAAGGGTTGCGTCATTGTCGATGATGACAGAATGGCCACCACTTGTCCTGTCTTTGACCACTATGCCGCAATGCCCATGAGAGGTGTATTCACATAGGCACACATCTGTAACCACCATCAAGTCTGGCACGTCTTTCTTTATGGCAGAGACGGCCTTTTGGACTATCCCGGACTTTATCCAGGCATGGCTGCCCTTGGAATCCTTCTTTTCCGGCAGGCCAAAAATCAAAACGGCTGGCAGCCCGAGATCATAGGCCTGTCTTGCCTCCTCGACAGCCACGTCGACAGACATCTGGAACACACCAGGCATAGATTCTATGGGCTGTCGTACCTTTTTCCCAGGTGCCACGAATAGGGGATAGATGAGGTGCTCCTTGGAGATACTGGTCTCACGCACCATTGAACGTAACGCCTCTGTCCTCCTCAATCTCCTTGGCCTATATTCTGGAAACATCATAATGGCAGCCACTCCTTTATTTTTGAGATAACAGCATCCACATCCATTGGCTCCTTGATGCAATCGTTGCACCCGGCATCCTGGAATTTCTCCCTCTCCTCTTCTGACAACTGGGAACAGATGACCATTATGGGGATCTTGTCTGTATCGGGAGATTGTTTCAAAAGTACGCTGACAGACTGGGCATTGAGTATAGGAATATTCTGACGTATGACTATCAGATCTGGCACAGTCTCCATGGCTATATCAAAGCCCGCCTGGCCATCTTCTGCCACCAGAAGCTCAAAGGGAATTTTCTCAGCGACCTGCTGAAATATTGGTCTACTCTCCGGTCTGTGGTCAACCAGCAATACCACGGGTCTTGAACTCATGGGCTTTTCTCCTAATTTTCCGACTCGTAGCAGATACGGATAAGGCGGTTTATGAACAGTTCCGGGTTATCCACTGCTTCTGAGGGCACATTGAACTGTTCCTGACCTGTCTTTTCCCTAATGAGAGTCAGGCCATATTCGAGAATACTTGAAAGGCGTTCACAGTGGACGTAAAGACTCGATGGATCAAATCGGCAAGCTTCCAGGATCCGGTCTATCGCAGTATCATCAAAGGTTATCTCTATTTCACACCGATTGTAGAAAGAGGCCTCATAGCTCTTGATCTGCTGTATCCAGAACAGCACGTTTGCTGCTGCTTCCTCCACGCTTAGATCGTCCTTTAGGCATAGGTGGGCAATGAGCTCTTTTCTGAGATCATTCAGCACCATGCCCTGTTCCTCCCACTCTGGGAGCATTCCAGGGTTGAGACCAGCGATTATCTGCTGTTTCTCCTGCTGGAGAAATGCCTCATAATACCTTTTTCTCCCAGGGGTATCAGGATCTTCCAAGAGCTTTTCGAGCTCTCCTTCAGGGTCTTCGATAATCTGTCGTGTCACCACGAGATAATCTATACCTGTTGAGGGAAGCTTTTTCTCAAAAGGCAGAAGTGCCCTTTCCAGGACGCTAACCAGGGCACGAGCCCCGGTTTTCTCCTGAAAGGCCTTGTGAGCCAACAACCTCAAGGCATCAGATTCGAATTTGAGATCGATTCCATAGGCCTTGAAGTCCTGCTTCTTACTAACGATCACCGGGCTCTTGGGATTTTTCAATATGTCAAAGAGGTCTTCTTCGGTCAACTCTTCCAGGACGGCAATAACAGGCAATCTACCTATGAATTCGTTTTCGAAACCGAACTCCACCATGTCCTGGGGCTTGACCTTTCGAAGCCAATATTTATCCTCTTCCACATCCAGATCTGCGCCAAAGCCAATACCCTGCCTCGAGAGTCTCTTTTTGACTATATCAGCCAGGCCAGAGAAGGCGCCACTGACAATAAACAGGATGTTCTTGGTGTTTATTGTCTTTTGCATCCTCTTTCCAGTCTTTCTGAAATGTTCTATGGCCTCAAGCTGAGAGATGGGATCATGGGGGGTCTTGAGGTCGACTTCTGTCTCTTCCAAGGGCTTCAAAAGCGCCCTTTGCACCCCGGCCCTGGAGACATCAGGCCCCCTCAGCCCCTGGGTAGAGGCTATCTTGTCGATTTCATCGATATAGATGATACCATATTGGGCCCTTTTTATGTCCCCATCTGCCTCCTTGACGAGATCCCTGACAAGATCCTCCACGTCCCCACCTACATAGCCGGTCTCACTGAACTTGGTCGCATCTCCTTTCACAAAAGGTACACCAAGCTTTGCAGCAATGAGTTTTATGAGATAGGTCTTTCCCACACCCGTGGGGCCAATCAGGATGATATTATTTTTGATATTGCCTACTGGCAAACGTTTTTTACCAACTTTTTCCAGATAGGCTATCTTTTTGAAGTGGGTACAGATCTTCGTGGCGAGAACTGCCTTGGCTGCGTCCTGCTTTACCACATACTCGTTGAGATATGCCTCCAACTCTTCTGGCATTATGTCAAAGAAGAGGGGGTTCTTGTCTCTTTCTACCCTCTCCTCGGTATGATCTGTGTCTTCTGGGCGGACCTGTTTTGGAAAAACCATCTGGGAAATGACCTTCACCTTGCCGCCATATTTCTTGGTCAGATAATCCCTTATCTCTTTTTCCAAGGTTTTCTGAGACGGAAAAGGATGCTTTTCAGAATCATCCTCACCGCTCTCCTTTGGAACTACATTGTCAGAGGGTATAACTGTGCCTTCTGTCTTTAAATCGCCTTGCCTGTCTTCTCCTTTCTTGCCCTGAGAATCCAGCTCGCGAGGAATTTCTCCTTTTTTATCCATAGTTCTAAATTTAACACAGCCCTAATTTCTTCTCAACTTTATGGACTTTTTATTTTACATGTTTTCCATTACCATATTTCAAGATCTTGATTTCTGCCACTGGAGGCATGGCAGTGGAATATAGCTCCATCATGCCCTTTTGGCCAAAAATATATATGTAAGGGGAACAAATGAGCACCACATCCAGAATGCAAACAATATTAGTACTGGATTTTGGCTCCCAGACAACACAACTCATAGCCAGAAGGGTCCGGGAGGCCCAAGTATACTGTATAATCCATCCATATAATATAAGTATTGAAGACATAGAAGCAATCTCCCCAAAGGGCATCATACTCTCAGGCGGGCCATCGAGTGTCTATGACCCTGATGCACCCCATGTCCCTCGAGAGCTTTTCGACTTGGATATTCCCATACTGGGCATCTGCTATGGCATGCAGCTTACCACCTTTCTCCTGGGAGGCCGGGTACAGAAGAGTGAACAGAGGGAATATGGACATGCCAAGCTAATAATTGACGAGCCAGACGAGCTCTTTTTTGGACTGGCCGAAAGAGCGATACGACACCAGGTCTGGATGAGCCACGGCGACAGGGTCGAAGAGCTTCCACCTGGATTCAAGGTGATTGCACACAGCGAATCATGCCCTGTAGCCGCCATGGCCCATGAGACAAAGCCCATCTACGGTGTCCAATTCCATCCAGAGGTCGTACACACTGAAATAGGACGAGATGTGATCGCCAATTTCCTCTTTCGGGTATGCCACTGCTCACCGGAGTGGAATATGCACTCTTTTGTGGCATCTACGGTCCAAGAAATCAAGGCCAAGGCAGGGGACAGGAAGGTGATATGTGCCCTCTCCGGCGGTGTAGACTCCACTGTCACGGCCCTTTTGATAAACAGGGCCATTGGCCACAACCTGACCTGTATCTTCGTAAACAACGGGCTGCTCAGAAAAAACGAGGCCCAAGTAGTCCTGGCCTTCTTGAAACAGTTCGACCTGAATGTGCACTTCGTCGACGCTGAAGAAAGATTTCTTTCAAAACTGAAGGGGGTGGAGGACCCGGAAAAGAAGAGGAAGATCATAGGCAGGGAGTTCATAAAGGTCTTTGAGGAGGAGGCATCGAAGATTGGACACGTGGACTTCCTGGCCCAGGGCACCCTCTATCCAGATGTGATTGAAAGTGTATCATTCAAAGGGCCTTCAGCCACCATAAAAAGCCATCACAATGTGGGTGGGCTGCCCGAGGTAATGAGGCTGGAGCTGATAGAGCCCCTGAGGGAACTGTTCAAGGACGAAGTGAGAAAGGTGGCGGAAGAGCTTGGGATGCCATATGAGCTGGTAAACAGACATCCATTTCCTGGTCCAGGCCTGGCCATAAGGGTACTTGGTGAGGTGACCAAGCTCCGTCTTGCCATCCTCAGAGAGGCAGACGCCATCGTGCTCGAGGAGATGAAGACCTCAAATTGGTATTGGAAGGTCTGGCAGGCATTTGCAGTGCTCCTTCCAATTAGGACAGTAGGTGTCATGGGTGACGAGCGCACATACGATCACGTAGTGGCCATCAGGGTGGTGGACAGCCTGGATGCGATGACTGCCGATTGGTCCAGGCTCCCCTATGATCTGCTTGGCCGTATGTCTAACCGGATCATAAACGAGGTCAAAGGGGTAAACCGTGTCTGTTACGACATAAGCTCAAAGCCCCCGGCAACCATCGAATGGGAGTGAAAAACCATGGCAGGATTCACACACCTTCATCTTCATACGGAATATAGTCTCCTGGACGGTGCCATAAGACTTAAAGACCTCTTTCCCAAGGCAAGAGAGTATGGCTTTGATTCCTTGGCCATCACAGACCATGGAAACATGTTTGGGACCCTCAAATTCTATCAGCAGGCCCAAAAAGAAGGTATAAAACCCATCATTGGCTGTGAACTCTACGTAGCCCCAAAACACAGAAAGGACAGGAGCGCAAGAAACCAAAGCGAGGCGGCATTCCACCTGGTACTCCTGGCAATGGACAATACCGGTTACAAGAACCTTCTCAAGCTGGTAACCTTGGCCAATTTCGAGGGCTTCTACTACAAACCCAGGGTAGACAAAGAACTCCTTGCGGAATTCAATCAAGGACTCATTGCCCTTTCTGCATGTCTTCACGGAGAGGTGGCTCATGCCTGCCTGAGGGGGGATGAAAAAGGGGCCAGGGCATTGGCTGAGACCTATGCCAGTATATTCAAGGACAGATTCTATCTGGAACTACAGGAAAACGGCATCCCTGAACAACGGGACGTGAACCAGGTCCTTGTCTCTCTGGCCGAGGCATTGGGCCTGCCCCTTGTTGCCACCAATGATTGCCACTACCTAAACCGTGAAGATGCAGATGCACATGACGTGCTTCTCTGCATCCAGACAGGCAGGAGCGTCGATGACCCAGGGCGTATGAAATTCTCTACGGACAAGCTCTTTTTCGCCGATCAGGACGAGATGAAGGAGCGTTTTTCTTGGTGTCCAGAAGCGATTGCAAACACCTTGGAGATAGCCCAAAAGTGCCATGTGGAAATAGAAACCGGCGTTCACCATTTCCCTGTTTTCAAGATGGACTCCAACCTGAGTTATGAGGAAGAATTTGAAAAGAGGGCCAAGGAAGGGCTTGAGAAAAGGCTCATAGACGATGCAATCGACCAAGACAAACAAGCAGTCTACAGGGAAAGATTCCAAGAAGAAATAGATATCATAAAGGAGAAGGGGTTTGCCTCCTATTTTCTCATCGTTGCCGACTTCATCAACTGGGCCAAGAAGCATGGGATCCCGGTGGGCCCAGGTAGGGGCTCGGCAGCTGGCTCCCTTGTGGCATATTCCATGAGGATCACCGATATAGACCCTGTAAGATATGGCCTGTTCTTCGAAAGATTCCTCAATGCCGAAAGGGTGTCCTTGCCTGATATCGACGTGGATTTCTGTATGTCTCGGCGGGACGAGGTGATCAGATATGTCACCAAACGCTACGGAGGTGAGGACCATGTGGCCCAGATCATAACCTTTGGACAGATGAAGGCAAAGGCTGTCATCCGGGATGTTGGCAGGGGCCTTGGGATGGTCTATCAAGAGGTGGATAAGATAGCCAAGCTGGTCCCGGACAGACTGAATATCAGCCTGGAATCAGCCTTGAAGATGGAACCAAAGCTTCGAGAGCTGGAAAAGAAGGATCAGCAGGTGGCAAGGCTTCTCACAATTGCCAAGGCACTGGAAGGGCTTCCACGCCATTCATCCACCCATGCTGCCGGTGTGGTCATCTCAGACAAGCCCATGGTTGAATATCTCCCCCTCACCAAGGGCCAAGAGGATGAGACTGTCACACAGTTCGATATGAAGGATGTGGAAAAGGTAGGGCTGATAAAATTTGATTTTCTAGGCCTCAAGACGCTGACAGTCATAGACACCGCCCTCAAGCTCATAGAAAAACACCATGGCAAACGCATAGATCTGTCAAAGATCAGCCTTGACGATCCAGCCACATTCAAACTTCTGTCCGATGGGGACACCACGGGGGTCTTTCAGCTTGAGAGTTCTGGCATGAAAGACTTGATCAGGCGGATGAGACCCTCAAGCTTCACTGACTTGGTGGCCCTGGTGGCCCTGTACAGGCCAGGCCCCCTGGAAAGTGGCATGGTGGACGATTTCGTCAAGAGAAAACATGGCGAGGTAGAGGTCGAATACCTGCTTCCAGAGCTTGAGCCCATCCTGAAAGAGACCTATGGCGTAATAGTCTATCAGGAGCAGGTCATGAAGATAGCCCAGGTGCTGGCAGGATACAGCCTGGGGGAAGGCGACTTGCTGAGAAGGGCCATGGGCAAAAAGATCCCCGAGGTAATGAACGCCCAAAAGGAGAGGTTCATGAAGGGGGCACTTGAAAAAAACATCCCCCAAGACAAGGCCGAAACCATCTTCGATCTCATGGCGAAGTTTGCTGGATATGGTTTCAACAAGAGCCACTCGGCTGCCTATGCCATGATCTCATACCAGACGGCCTGGCTCAAGACCCACTATCGCATACCCTTCATGGCCTCTCTCCTGTCAAATGAACTGGGTAGCACGGACGGTGTAGTAAAATTTCTTTCAGAATGCCGTTCAAGTGGGATCAAGGTGCTTCCACCCGATATAAATGCCAGCCACATCGATTTTACCATTGAAGGTGAGGCCATCCGTTTTGGCCTTGCCGCAGTAAAAAACGTAGGCACCAGTGCCATCGAGGTGATCACATCGGAACGGGAGAAAAACGGGCCATTCAAGGACCTCGAAGATTTTGTCACCAGGGTGGATCTCAGAAAGGTCAACAGAAGGGTCATGGAAAGCCTCATAAAATGCGGGGCAATGGACTGCTTTGATCTGAATCGGGCACAGATGATGGCCGTCTTGGACCATGCCATAGATTTTGGTCATTCAAGACAAAAGGACAAGAGCATGGGCCAAAAAAGCCTCTTTGACATAATGCCCCAAAAGGAGTCTTCGATATCCTTTGAGATTCCAGAAATAGAGGAATGGCCGGACATGGAAAAACTCGCTATGGAGAAAGCAGCCCTTGGTTTCTATATAAGTGGCCATCCATTGGATCAGTTCAGAGAAGACATACAACGCCTTTCAACAGTAAACACGGATAACGTCTCTGGAGTACCAGAGGGCTCCAGGATCGGCCTTGCTGGAGTCGTGAGGAGCAAGAAGGAAAAAATAACCAGGAGGGGAGACAAGATGGCCTTCCTGATCCTGGAAGACCTTTATGGCTCCATCGAGATCCTGTGTTTTTCTGAAATATATGCCAAGGCAGTAGCTCTTTTGGAAAACGACAAGCCCATCTGGGTGGAAGGCCTCCTGAAGAAAGAGGGAGAGCCGCAGTCAGACAATATCAGCTGCAAGTTGGTGGCAGAAAAGATAGAGCTACTGGAAGAGGTCAGAAAGAGGCGTACCGTTGCCATAAGCATAGAGATCAAAGACGATATGGTTGGCGTTTCCGCACTACCAGAATTGAAAAAGGCACTCAAAAGAAACAGGGGACGCTATCCTGTCTCCCTGAAGGTGATCGTCCAGGGCAAAGGCGTGGTGGAGTTGAGCCTACCTGAAGATTATTCAACCAATGATCGGCCTGAGACAGCTGATATGGTCAACAACATCTTGGGTTACCCAGCTTTCAGGCCAGAATTTGAAAACAACATGAATTGATCCCGGATTGTGCGCCACATCTCTGGCAAACTTGTGAGCTCCATGATCCGGGTTGAAATCTGTTGAAGTCGTGGAAGGATAGCCTCAGTCTGCCACTTTGGACAGCTCCAGTTCCCTCAGTCTTACATATTCATAGAGTTTTTTCTCTTCGGTTCCCCTCAGGATAAATTTGAGGGCTACTTCATACCAACGCTTGTTGTCGATAGAGGTCTCTTTTGAACGCACCACCTCACCTTCTGATATCTCGAATTCATCCCATAACTTCTGACTATTCACCTTCAGCACCAATCTCAATGGGCCTATCCTGGCCCTGAGTTGCGGTGGGGAGGGAAAGCGTTTTGGTTCCATATAAAAGCAGACCCCTCCCAGACTCAGGTCCTTTATGACTCCTGCATACCTCACCGGCACCCTGCCCTTTTTGGCCTTCCGGGATTGAGACTGCACCCTTTTGGGTACCAAGAGCAAACAGCCTGATGGCACGGGGATCCTAAAAAACTGTCTCCTTTCGTTGACTACCAGGAGCTCGGGACTCGATACAAACAGGCTCGAGCCGTCATCTCTCAAAAAGCTGGTGATAAAATATGAATAGGGATAACCAGGAAACCTATATTGAAGGACGAGCTGCCCGTCAAGATCGGGCCAGTTGACAGGCCTGTCTATCTCTATCTGGTGCCCATTGTGGCCTATTATAATAGAAGGAGTGGAATTATAGCCCTGGGCAAGGATCTCCACTATCGTCCTGTTTTTCTTCATCTCCTCCAATTCCTGGCTGATTATCTCTGGATTAGAGGTATATTTGTACTCATCTCCCTTGAATACCCAGGACCTTTCGGTTGCATCGTTTGGCCTGAGTTCAAGTAGCTCCATCAATCTCATTTTATCTCATCCCAGTTTTTCCCCCATCCTACTGCCACCTTGAGGGGCACCAATAGATCGACTATCTCTTCCATGGTCTGTTTCAACAATGAGGCAACGCTTCTACATCTTGCCTCTGGACACTCCACCACCAACTCGTCATGAACCTGGAGCAAAAGCCTGGCCTCTGGCTCCTGTTCCTGAAACCTTTCAACCACCTTGAGCATTGCGAGTTTTATTATGTCAGCAGCACTGCCCTGGATGGGTGTATTTATGGCAGTTCTCTCGGCAAACTGCCTTAATATTCTATTTCGGCTATTTATCTCTTTAATATAACGCCTCCTGCCAAGAATCGTCTCCACAAACCCATCATGCCTGGCCTTTTCGACTATCTGGGTCATGAATCTCTTGACCCCCGGGTACCTGTCAAAATAGGTATCTATGAACTTTTTGGCCTCTTTCCGCCCTATCCCCAACTCCTTTGCCAGACCATATGCACTCATGCCATAAATTATGCCAAAATTTACTGTCTTTGCCACTCGCCTCATCTCCAAGGTTACAAATTCTGGCTCCACGTCAAAGATCTGGGCTGCAGTCCTCCTGTGTATGTCCTCCCCTTGCCTGAATGCCCTGACAAGGTTTTCATCCCCCGAATAATGAGCAAGGACCCTGAGATCAATCTGAGAATAGTCTGCTGCAACCAGGATATTGCCTGGAGAGGCTATGAAAAGGGCCCTGATCCTTCGCCCCTCGTCAGTCCTGACAGGTATGTTCTGGAGATTGGGTTCGCTGGAGGAAAGCCTGCCGGTTGCCGTGACCGTCTGATTGAAGGAGGTGTGGATCCTGCCGGTCTCTGGATTTATCTCTTTCTCAAGACCGTCCACATAGGTTGACTTCAATTTTGAAAGGTTTCTATATTGGAGAAGCAGCTCTGGCAGAGGATGGATCTTGGAAAGGCTCTTCAAGACCTCCACGTCTGTGGAATAGGCCGTCTTCTTCTTGGTCTTCTTTAGCTGGGGCAGATTGAGTTCCTCAAAAAGCACCTCAGCCAGTTGCTTGGTGGAATTTATGTTGAATTCATGGCCTGCAAGCTCGAATATCTTTGTCTTCAGTGCCTTGAGTCTGTCTGAAAACTCCTCTTTTAGCTTGAGCAAACCCTGTTTATCCACCAGTATCCCGTTTATCTCCATCTCGGCAAGAACCGGTATGAGGGGGACCTCCACCTCTGAATAGAGTCTCCAGAGCCCCTTTTCCTCAAGCTCTTTGTGGAATTTGTCTTTCACCACACAGGTTACATGTACGTCCTCACAGGCATATTCCATGGCCCTTTCTATGGGGACATGGGAAAAATTCTGATCTCTGGTAAGCCCTTTCGTAACCTCCTTGTACGAAATCATCTTGTGCCCCAGGGTGTCCCTTGCTATCTCATCCAGATTGTGACGTCTCCTGGTGGGATCGAGGAGATAAGAGGCCACCATGGTATCTCCGGCAATGTTTTCCATCTGCAGACCATGCCGACCAAGGACTATCAGGTCATACTTGATATTCTGCCCTATCTTTTCCACGACCTTTTCTTTCAGGATGGGCAAGAGGTGGCTCTGGAGATCCTCAATGCTCAATTGGGGGCCTTGACCCTCATGACCAACAGGTAGATAAATGGCCTCAGGGGGCCTTATACACAGGCTCACCCCTACAAGTCTGGCCTCCATAGGCCTCTGACTGGTAGTCTCGGTATCTATTACTATCTGGGTGGCTGCCTTGTTCTCTGACAGCCATCTTGCCAGCTCTTCTCTGGTTCGCAAGAGCCGATAGCTATCATAGGACAAGACCTTCTGGGAAGAGACCAAGGGAATGAGGCTTTCGAAATCGAGTTCCCTGAAGAGTTCGAGAAGTCTTTTTTCATCAGGTTTTTTCCTCTTGTATAGATCTAATTCCAATTCCACTGGCACCCTTGGATCAAGGCTTGTGAGCCTCTTCCATAGAGGAAGCTCCTGACTAGCATTCTTGAGCATCTCCTTGAGCCTGCCCTTCTTCAGGTTGTCCAGGTCCTTTAGGAGATTCTCAAGTGAATTGTATTGCGATATCAATTTTATGGCAGTCTTTGGACCTACTCCAGATACCCCAGGTATGTTGTCGGACGAATCTCCAGCAAGGCTCAATACGTCGTTGAATTGCTCAGGCCTTATTCCATAGCGCTCCTGAAAAAGTTTAAGGTCGATGACCTCGTCCTTCATTGGGTCCCAAAGGACCACATTTTCCGATATCAACTGCAAGAGGTCCTTGTCTCCCGAGACGATCACTACCTTCTTACCCAACTTGTGGCCAAAGTGTTTTGCCAATGTGGCTATTATGTCGTCTGCCTCATAGCCCTGCAGCTCCAACTGTCTCAATCCCAAGGCATCAACAAGTCTTCTCACATATGGAACCTGGATGGACAGATCCTCGGGCATTGGTGGCCTATTGGCCTTATATTCCTCGTAGAGTTCGTGCCTGAACGTAGGGCCCTTGGCATCCCAGGCCACAGCTACAAACTCTGGAGACTTCTCCTTGAGGATCTTCAGAAGCATGTTGGTTATCACGTAGACTGCCCTAGTTGGTACACCCTTGGAGCTGGTAAATTCCCTTGGGGTGGAAAAAAAGGCCCTGTATAGATATGAACTTCCATCTATCAGGTATACTGGAGAATCGTCTTTGCGGTCCATGTGGATTTTCCTCTTATCTTTGAAACGAGACTGTGGCTGGATATCTTAAACGGCCCAAGAGCTGTTTGACTTTTTACAACAGTTTAAGTATCCTGCCCTGTTGGAAAAGTAAAGGGAGAGCAAGAAATTATGTCTACAGTCGTGGTGGTTGGAACCCAATGGGGAGACGAAGGCAAAGGAAAGATCGTCGACCTGCTTACTGAATACGCAGACCTGATAGTGAGGTTTCAGGGCGGAAACAATGCCGGTCATACCCTTGTTGTAGATGGAGAAAAATTCATCTTCCATCTCATACCTTCCGGTATCTTGTACGAGGACAAAAGATGTGCCATAGGCAACGGGGTGGTACTGGACCCTGGGGTGTTCATAGAAGAACTCGAAGGACTTGAAAAGAAGGGCAAGAAGATTACTGCCGAACGTTTGACGATCAGTGAGAATACCCATCTCATAATGCCTTATCACAAGGCATTGGATCATGCCAGGGAGGCGGCGAAATCTGAAGGAAAGAAGATCGGTACCACTGGCAGGGGCATAGGCCCGTGTTATGAGGACAAGATCGTCAGAAACGGCATAAAGGTCACGGATCTTTTGGACTCTCAACTGTTCAGGGAAAAGCTCGAGAACAATGTTGCTGAAAAAAATTTCCTCCTGACAAAGATGTTAGATGCAGAACCTGTTGATGCTGACGCAATCTACGACCAATATATGAAATATGCAGAGGTACTGGCACCGTTTGCTGGAAACGTGTCCGTGATCATAGATGAGACCATGAAAAGAGGTGGAAATGTGCTCTTTGAAGGGGCACAGGGCACCCAATTGGACATAGATCATGGCACATATCCCTTTGTCACCTCTTCCAACACAGTGGCTGGAGGGGCCTGCTGTGGTGCAGGCATTGGCCCAAGTAGGATCGACTGCGTGATAGGTATCTGCAAGGCATATACCACCAGGGTGGGTTCTGGGCCATTTCCTACAGAGCTTTTCGATGATACAGGAGACCTAATCCAGAGAAAGGGGGCAGAGTTCGGGGCCACCACTGGAAGAAGGAGACGTTGTGGCTGGCTCGATGGCGTGGTTCTCAGGGATGCTGTAAGGCTCAATGGACTCAATGGACTTGCGATCACGAAATTGGATGTCATGAGCGACATAGACCCTGTCAGTATATGCGAGTCATACGAGGTGGATGGCCAAGACTTCAGGTCCATGCCTTCAAACATAAGAAAGGTGGAAAAGGCCAAACCAGTCTACCGCAAGGTCAACGGATGGAGTGGAGACATCACAGGGGCCAGGAGCCTCGATGACCTACCCAAAGAGGCAAGAGACTATATCAAGACCATTGAAGAAACCTCTGGGACCCCTGTTTCCATTGTGTCAGTAGGACCAGATAGGGACGAAACCATACTTTTGAGAAATCCGTTTGAAAAATAGCCCTGATCTCTGAGGCTGTGGACCTTAAAAAAAGGCTCTGGCCACATGTAACCAGCGAGCAGTGGTCTGACTACAAATGGCAGTTGGCAAACAGACTAACCAGTGCCAAGGATCTGGAGCAGCTCCTGGGTATCAAGGGCAATGCCATTGAACCATGTCTTGACTGCCTTGGGCACTACAAGTGGGCATCTACCCCTTATTATATCTCCCTAATAGAGGAAGATTATTCCACAGATCCCATTGCCCTTCAGATAATACCCAGCCATAAGGAAATAGAGTTCAAAAGCCCCCTGTCAAGCCCAGATCCCCTTTCAGAACACGTCCATAGCCCTCTCCCTGGACTCATACACAGATATAGAGACAGGGTGGTCGTCTTGGCATCCAGTATATGTTCTTCCTATTGCAGGCACTGTAACAGGAAAAGGACCTGGAAAAGACCTGAATCCATCCCTGCAACGGACTCTGCTTGGGGAAGGGTATGTTCATACTTGAGAAGCCATCCCGAGGTGAGGGAGGTCCTCGTCTCCGGTGGCGATCCCCTGTTACTGCCCCTACACGTGCTTGAGCAGATATTGAAACGGTTGAGTAGTCTGCCAAACATCAAGGTGCTCAGGATAGGCACGAGGCTACCAGTGGTCTTACCAATGGCTATTACAGAGGGGATATGCTCTTTGCTAAAAAGATATAGGCCCATTTGGCTCAACACCCAGTTCAATCATCCCCGTGAAATCACGGCAGAGGCCCGACAGGCCTGTGAACGCCTGCAACTTGCTGGCATTCCTGTATCGAATCAATGCGTGCTTCTAAAAGGCGTAAACGACGACTTCGATACCATGAAGGATCTATGCTGTAACCTACAGGCCATCATGGTCAGGCCCTATTATCTCTTTCACTGCGACTTTGTAGCTGGCACGGATCACTTCAGGACCACTATCAAAAAAGGTGTCGATATCATTGAAAAAATGTGGGGGCACGTGGGAGGTATGTGCATCCCTAACTATGTGATAGATCTACCAGAAGGACTTGGTAAGGCCAGACTGATGCCCGCTCATCTCAAGGGGATTGAAGATGGCTTTTCAACCTTTCAAACATTTGAAGGCCATATTGTAAGACTTGAGATAACTTGATAAATATTTTTTCCAACTCCTTGTTTTTCTAAGAAATCTTTGCTATAGTTTCGTTTAATGGGTTCAAGCTTGGAGGGAGAAGCGATGAACAATACAACAGGGAGTAGATGGGCAGCACTGGGTTTGGCTGTTCTATTTCTTCTAATTCCAGGCTGCTGTGACAAGGAGAGAAGGCTTCCCCATTATAGTCTGAAAGACATACCGTTGTTCGACCTATCCAGGTCTTATTCCAATTTCGAATGGGAAAACGACCTTAAATATCTGTATCAACCCCTTCCAAGACCTCTCAAGGATGCAAGGATAGTCATAAACAAGAAAAAACATATACTCTATCTCTTTTCTGGTGATACCCTCATGCGCATCTATCCTGTCAATCTGGGGCCAGATCCCCTCAGGGACAAAATAAAACAGGGAGATGGACGGACACCAGAAGGTAGATTTTTCGTGTGCAATAAAAATCCCAGGAGCAAATACTACAAGGCCCTTGGTATAAGCTACCCTTCCAGGGAGGATGCCTTGAGGGGCCTGCGACAGGGCCTTATCACCAAGGCCCAGTATCAGGCCATTGTCTCTGCCATCGACAGAGGTCAGAAACCCCCGTGGTTTACCCGCTTGGGTGGCGCTGTGTGCATCCATGGAGGTGGCATAGGATGGGATTGGACCAGGGGATGCATAGCACTTAGGAATGAAGACGTCAATGAACTATTCCAGGTGGTCTCCGTGGGCACACCAGTGGTCATCATAAGTGGGTTGCCCGGGAAGGAAAAAGTCAGGGACAGATCCATGTTGACCAGCATTAGTTATGGACATAGACATAGGTCCCTGGATTAGAGCGTTTCGATTTCACCCACTTGGTCCCTTGGACCTTGGGAGTTGTCCAGTTAAAAAGCCAGTAGGCATCCCTGGGTGCTATATTTACACAGCCGTGTGATTGCTTAATACCAAAATTATCATGCCAATAGGCCCCATGTATGGCAACGCCCTGGGTGAAATACATGTGATAGGGCACGTCTTCCAAGAAGTAATAGTCTTCCCCCTTAACTCCGCCTGACATCTTTGCCATCTTCACCTTGCCCCATATCCGGAAGAGCCCTGTAGGGGTTTCAAACTGAGGCAAGCCAGAAGATACCAGGGTGGCATAGACCAAACGGTCGCCGTCGAATGCCTCGAGGACCTGCTCAAAGAGATTTATATCTATCCATTTTACCCCTGGTGGGATACCTTCAGGCCTTGCAGGCCTTGTTATCAAGGCCACCCTGCTCCCATCAACCCATTTGTGTTCTGCAAGCTTGAGCCATTTCTTGCCATTTACCATCCTGATATCAAGGATCCTTACCAACACATGCTTATCAAGATACTCTCCGTCAATGTATTCCTGCTTTCCAGGCACCTTGGATGTGACAGTATCCAGCACTAGCCATCCACAGGTCCCTGTAATGGGGTTTTTTCCCAGGTCAATCCCTTGAAAGGTTGACACAGGTCTCTTGACAAGGTTGTCGGCAAGGACGTATTCACCAGGATTGATATAGTACCATCTATAGTTTCCCATGGACAAAATAGCTGGAGACTCGAGCGATACCCAAATGAATCCCCCCCCAATTATGCGCACTGGTTTCTTGCCCAGAAGATCACCAAGGGGAGCAGAATAGACATAGGCAGGCTGCTGGACAACCTCTGCATAATCCTTGGGCAGGATATCCCTGTGTTGATACCAATGAAAATCCCTGTCAGGCCTCTTGATAATCACTGTCTCATTGGCGTCCACCCCGGCAATACCTGGCAATGTGACATTCCCAGACAGATCCGCCAAAGAACAACCGACCAAAAGACACCAGATCAGCAAAAAAGAGAAAAATATACTGCCCATCTCCTCTAAGGCATTTTTGAGCTTCACATTCCTACCCCTTTATTACCGCCATAGGTCTGACCAAAGCGACTTTTCTTGCCAGGCCTGCCCTGTGTGTAACCTCCACAACCCTCATCACGTCTTTATAGGCCTCGGGTGCCTCCTCCGCCGCCCCTCTCAAACTGGCTGCCTTTACTATTATTCCCTTGGATCTAAGGGAGTTTATCACACTCTTTCCCTTCCATTTTTTCAGTGCTGCCCTCCTACTCATGGTCCTGCCAGCACCATGACAGGCACTACACCAGGCAAGTTCTTCGCCACTCTTGGTCCCTGCCAATATATAGGAACAAGTACCCATTGTTCCGCCTATGAAAATAGGCTGGCCCACATGGGTATAGATCGCCGGCAACTCTTTGTGACCAGGCCCAAAGGCCCTCGTAGCCCCTTTTCTGTGTACGAAGAGCTCTTTGGGTTTGCCATTTACGATATGGATCTCCCTCTTACATGTATTATGGCTCACGTCATATATGAGACTACATTCCGAAGCGGGAATTATGCTTCTGACTACCTTTCGGACCAAGTGGGTCAGGACCTGCCTGTTGGCCAAGGCACAGTTTACGCCACAGGCCATGGCCTTGTAATAGTCCTGGCCTTCAGGAGAAGATATTGGTGCGCAGACCAATTCACGTTCCCTGATTGGGATCTTGTATTTCTGTGCTGCTCTCCCGAGGATCTGGATATAGTCGGTACCTATCTGGTGGCCAAGGGCCCGAGAACCACAATGTATGGAAATAAGTACATCGTCCTCCTTGAGGCCAAAACTTTTTGCTGCTTCTGGATCGAAGACCTCTTGAACATATTGTATCTCAAGATAGTGATTGCCAGAGCCTAGGGTACCTACCTGTTTTAATTGTCTCTCCTTTGCCTTTGAAGACACTTTTGAAGGATCGGCCCCCTCCAGTCTGCCATATTCCTCGATGAAGGCAAGATCTTGGCTATGGCCATAACCCTTCTCCACTGCCCAAACCGCCCCTTTTCGAAGCACCTCGTCCAGTTCCTTTTGGGAAAGCTTGAGCCTGCCAGTGGATCCGACACCAGCAGGGATCTCTCTGAAAAGCCCTTCGAGTAAGACATCGAGGTAGGGAAGGATCTCTCTTTTTTCAATGCCAAGTCGTAAGTTCCTGACGCCACAGGAAATATCGTAACCTACCCCGCCCACTGAGATTATGCCACCTTGTTCAGGATCGAATGCAGCAACCCCTCCAATGGGGAAACCATATCCCCAGTGGGCATCAGGCATAGCCATGGCAGCCTTGACTATCCCAGGCAGTGAGGCCACATTGCTGAGCTGCTCATAAACCTTGTCATCCATTTGATGCAGAAGCTCGTCATCTGCAAATATATAGGCAGGCACATGCATGGGGCCACTTTGGGGGATTTCATAAAGGCAATCACCTTTTTTCTTAAGTCTTTTCATGTCCATGATTCTCAGACATCAACTACGCATTGGGCTATCCAAAGCCCATTCTTCTGCCCCACCCTTGCCTCTGTGAAGGTAGCACCCTTTATTTCTATGCCTCTTTCGACCATGCAGTCCCTCCAGCCCTGTCCTGCAGCAGTGCCATGGAGGTGAACTCCTTCTATCAAGGCAGTAAATTTACAGAAAACCATCTCCTTAATGTCTGCCTGGGCCAACAATTCATTGATCCAAGCAACAAATAGACCAACAAGGTCGAAGGAACTACAATAAATTTTTGTCTCTTTCTCAGGTTTGACCTTGGATAGGTCTTCTACCATTATGGAAAAGAGGGCCAGGGCAGCATTTTCAAAGGCCTCCTCCATGCTATGACCAAAGCCCCTGATCCCAATATCCGCACCATGATCAAATGTTTCCCAACGGGCCCTCAGCTCTCCCATCCCCTTTTGCCCCATTCTATCCAACCCCATGTGGAAAGGCCCGTAAAGACCAAAAAGAGTGCTGCCTGAGCATAGATCCCATGATAGATATTTACGGCAATCCAACCTATGTTGGCAACTGTATATATGGCAAAACTCGATCTTTTTTTCTTAATATTCAAAACGGCCCCAATTATACTCACGATAGTAAGGAACCACGGTATAAGATGGGTCATCATAAAGTCGGGGGAGAGGATTTTCACTTCAGGTATTTCAACATTGCCTTAAACTGAGCAGTATCGGCCCTTTTGAGCATCTGATACACTATTGTTTCCACCCCCGCACAACAAATACCAGTTGCCTGGAGCAATGACAAGGCCTCTAACTTGTTTCGCTCCAGCCTGGAAGATATTGCATCAGAGGCAACCCACACCTTATAGCCATGGTCCTTGGCAGCTACAGCTGTCTGAAAAATACAAATATGTGCCTCCACACCTGAAAGTATGAGGGTATCCACAGCCACAGAAAGTTGTTCCAGAATCGTCCCAAACAAGGGATTAAGAAAACAGTTGAACTCCATCTTGTCAAAGGAAAAGGCCCCTTTCAAGAGATGAGAGATATCATCTACTATTGGACCAAGCCCCTTTTCGTACTGAGTACTCGCAATAACCGGCATGTTCAAGGCCTTTGCACATTGGAGAAGTATGGATGTATTTTTGATCACTTGCTCTGGCTTGACCACTGCCTTCATGAGCCTTCGCTGAGGATCTATAACCAATATACACGCCCTGGATGCCTCTATCAGATTGAGATCCATTTCAAAATTCCCCTTATCTTTTTTTTACGCATCGTGCCTAAAAAAAAGGCGCCAGAGGATTTCACGCCTGGCGCCTTTTTTGACCCTTTTGAGCTCGTAATCTAATGGTCTACAGCTGCACCAGCTCCTCTTGGTGTACGTATGGACTGTACCAGTTCCTGGATCTCCTTAGGTGGAGCCTTGGTAAAGGAGGATACCAAGATCGTCACTATGAAGTTTAGAACCATACCAACTGTACCAATACCCTCGGCACTGATACCAAGAAACCAGGGTTTGCCACCCAGGAATTTTATATTGATGATGTATGCAGCAGTAAAGATTATACCTGCGAGCATACCACATATGGCCCCTTCCCTGTTGGTGCGGGCGGAAAAGATCCCCAACACGATGATAGGAAAGAAGGACGAGGCAGCGAGCCCAAATGCAAAGGCCACCACCTGGGCAACGAAACCTGGGGGATTGATACCGAAGTATCCAGCGATACACACTGCCAAACCTATCATTATACGCCCAACCAGGAGGCGCTGCTTTTCAGTAGCCTTCCTGTTTATCATCCTATAATAGAGATCGTGGGCAATGGAAGAGGCAATGACAAGGAGCAGGCCAGAGGCAGTAGAAAGGGCTGCTGCAAGACCTCCTGCTGCCACGAGTGCAATGACCCATGCCGGCAAATTGGCAATCTCTGGGTTTGCAAGGACCATGATGTCCCTGTCCACATAGAGTTCATTGGGGCTCTTAGTAAGGGGATTTGTAACCAATTTCTGGCCAAGAGGCCCGGTCTTGCCAGAGAATTTTGGCTTGCCCTTGAAGGCCTTACCAGCCCTGTACTGGATTATGCCGTCATTGTTCTTGTCCACCCATGCGATTAGACCGGTCTTTTCCCAGTTTTTGAACCAGGATGGTGCCTCGGCATAGGGTTTGTTGTTTATGGTATCGATCATGTTGTAGCGCGCAAATGCTGCAACAGCAGGAGCTGTCGTGTAGAGGATTGCTATGAATAGAAGAGCATAGCCTGCACTCAACCTAGCTGCCCTGACACTGGGAACCGTATAGAAACGTATGATAACATGGGGCAGGCCAGCAGTACCAACCATGAGGGCAAAGGTGATACAAAAGACGTCGAGCATGGATTTTGCCCCAGGTTGTGTATAGGCCGTAAAACCAAGATCGTGGTTTAGCTTGTCCAGGGTATCAAGGAGAAACTGGCCAGCATATTGGCCTTGCTGGATATGGCTACCGAAACCAATCTGAGGAATAGGGGTGCCGGTAATCTTCATAGAGATGAAGACCGCTGGGATAATATAGGCGATTATGAGCACCGTGTACTGGGCAACCTGGGTCCATGTAATCCCCTTCATGCCTCCAAGCCCTGCATAAAAGAAGACTATGGCCATGCCAATGAGAACCCCCGTATTCACAGGGACCTCGAGAAAACGGCTGAACACGATTCCAACACCCCTCATCTGGCCACACACATAGGTGAGAGATACGAATATGGCACAGATGAGTGCTACAACCCTGGCGATATCCGAATAATAACGGTCACCAACAAAGTCTGGTACCGTGTACTTGCCAAACTTTCTAAGATACGGGGCGAGAAGCAAGGCTAAGAGCACATAGCCCCCTGTCCATCCCATCAGATAGATAGAGCCTGTATAGCCCAGAAACGAGATGAGACCCGCCATTGAAATAAAGGATGCGGCACTCATCCAGTCTGCGGCCGTAGCCATTCCATTGGCCAGGGGAGGGACTCCCCCTCCAGCAACATAGAAACCCTTGGTATCCCTAACCCTGGAAATCCAGGCAATAAATATATACAAACTAAAGGTGGCACCCACCATTATATAGGTCCAGGTTAATATAGACATGGCATTAACTCCTCTCCAGGAAATTCATTTTTATGCAAAATCAAAACAAACAATGAGAATGGAAAAATCTTGCTGATATGAGATAAAAGAACGGCACAAAAATTGTAAAGCAAATCTTTTATGCGCTATCTATTCGTGCACATCATATTCTCTATCCAATTTCTGCATATATATATAATATATGAAGATCAAACACACGAAGACATAGATAGCACCTTGTTGGGCAAACCAGAAACCCAAAGGAAACCCTCCCACTCTTATGGCATTTAGTGAATCTACGAACAAGATACCACAGCCGTATGAAACCACGGCCCAAATGACTAAAAGAACCGACATAAAAGTCACATTCTTACTCCAATATTCCTTTAGATTCTTCTCCATTTTTACCTCCCATTAAGAAATGAAATTAATCGGTAAAAATACCTGTGGAAAAATAAATGTCAATATGGCATTTTTTGGCAGTTGTAAAACTGAATCTATACACCAATCGCTATTATTTCAGAAAGGATAATTATGGGAAAAAGACAATTCAGGCTGGCCACATTTAATGCAAATGGGATCAGGGCAAGGCTTCACATCATTCTACCATGGCTGCAACAAAACGATGTGGACTGTCTCTGTATCCAGGAGACAAAGGTGCAAGACAGGGATTTCCCTGCCAAGCCCTTCCATGAGCTGGGATTAAATGTCTCATACAAAGGCCAAAAGGCCTATAATGGTGTGGCAGTAGTCAGTCCACATATCATACAGGCTGTTACATTTGGTTTCCGGAACGAAATGGGCGAGCCTGATGATGAGGTCAGATTACTTAGCTGTAAGATACTGGATGTTGACGTAATCAATACGTATATACCCCAGGGAAAGGCCTTGGATCATCCTGATTTTCAGAAAAAATTACTGTGGTTCAAGAGACTGAAGACACTCTTCCAAAACAGTTATGATGGCTCGGAAAGGTTAATATGGTGTGGAGACATAAATGTAGCACCTGAGCCAATAGACGTCTATGCACCTGAGAAAAAATTGAACCACGTCTGTTTCCACGAATCAGTACGCCAGGCATTCAAGCAGTGCCTCGATTGGGGATTGGTCGATTGTTTTCGACTCATCCACCCCGATGAACCCGATCAGTACACCTTTTATGACTACAGAATACCCAAGGCATTGGAACGAAGGCTTGGCTGGAGGATAGACCATATCCTGGCCACCGGGCAATTGTCTGCCCACCTCCAAGACTGCCATATCGACCTGGAACCAAGAAGGAAGGAAAAACCCTCTGACCACACGTTTCTTATTGCAGATTTTGAAATTTAGACAGAATATCTGTCCAGAAACTTACCCAGTGCCACAAGGCCAGGGATGACCGTGTTCTCATCATGGGCCTCAAAGGTCATAAGTGGTCTTTTGCCATGCTCCACGAGCCAGGAAAAAAGCCTGTCGAAATCCACGATGCCCATCCCTGGAGCCAGATGCTCGTCTTCCTCACCATAATTATCGTGAAGATGCATGTGTTTTATCCTCTTGCCCAGATCATGGAGCCATTTCTCCAAGGGGGTCTTTGAAAAGGCATAAACATGGCCTACATCCAGACAGAAACCAAGGATATCTTGAGGGAAACGACTAAAGATCTCCATATGTAGCTTGGTATCGAGCTCAAATACGTTTTCCAACATTATTGAGACACCAGAACGTTTCGCATGGAGCAGGCATTTTTCCAGGGCAGAAGAAAAATTGTCCATCCAGACCTCTTCAGCATCTGCGTAGATCTTTCTCTCCCAACCTGTATGAAACACCAGTGCCTTGGCATGGAAGAGTACAGCCAGATCCACGGCTGCCTTGATCCGGTCTATGGCAACCTGTCTGACCTTAATATCCACTGCCCCGAGGCAGACATCAGTAAAGGGTGCGTGAAGGGTACAACTGAGACCTTCGTCTTCCAGGACATGGGATAGCTCCAAGAAATCCCTGAGGACATAGTCGTCCAAAATGGTACCATTCAAACCAATCTCTGGGCTGATCCTCTCCTTTAACAGCCTGGCCAGATATCTCTCTTTCAAGAGGTCAAAAGGACAGCTTATGAAGACCCTCTCTTTGATCTCACTCAAATCCATTTAGTTTTTCCTTCACCAAGGCACAGACCTGGGTATATGTGGCATCTTTTCTAAAACCAGGACAATCCGCCTTTATGGCCTTCCAGGCTGCTTCATCACTCAGGATACTGGGATGAAGAGGCCATCTCTTGCAGTGAAAAGGCTTGACAGGATGGATAGCACAAAGGCCATCGCGGCCATAAAATATGCAATGCCCGTCCTTTATCCGCATCTCTGTACAGTGTTTCTTCACATTGAGATATCTCGATACGAGTTCATCCATACTGAGCCCAAGAAACTTGGCCATGGCCATTTGTTCCTCTGGAGTAACAGAAACGGTGGCCTGACCATGACAACAATGGCCACAACACTTGCATTCGAATATTGGTTCATCTTGTGACATGAAATCTCAACCTCTGGCTCTCTTTCCTTTCCTGTAAGGGATGGGGTCGTTCTGGCCAGCCTCCCTGAAACCTCTTAATCGAAGGAGGCAAGAATCGCACATCCCGCATGCCTCTTCTTCATCCTGGTAGCAGGACCATGTCAGATGAAATGGTGCCCCAAGTAGCATACCTGTCTCCACCACCTGCCTCTTGGCCATATCTATCAACGGTGTCGCTATTCTAATCCTTGTCTCAGGCCTGGTACCTTCCTGGATGAGACGATTGTATTGTTCAAAATAGGTCCTTCTACAATCGGGATAACCAGAACTGTCCACCTCTGTAGCCCCTATATAGATCTTCTCAGCACCTATCACCTCGGCCCACGACACTGCAATGGCTATTATATGGGTATTTCTAAAGGGGACATAGGTCACTGGCACCCCTTGCTGAGAGAGTTGGTTTTCCGGCACCTCGATTCTCTTGTCGGTAAGGGCAGAGCCACCTATGTCTGCCAGATAACCAATATCTGCCACAAGCCTCTCTTCTATCCCATAATAGTCTGAGATATCCAAGAAGGCCTTTAGTTCTCTTTTCTGGGTCCTCTGTCCATAGTTGACGTGGAGGAAGGCAATATCGTCACACTCGGTTCTTGCTATTGCAGCACATACACAGCTATCCAAACCGCCGCTTACAAGGCATATGGCTTTTTTCCTTTCAGACATAATTCCTATACCTGGTTCTTCTTCAACATTAGACAGACATCCTCGTGCTCTTGAAGCCGCAAAAGGGGTATGAACCAAGTTATAACCCTTTATCTTAGAGGTTACAATTTTTTATACAAGTAGAGGCAAGGCTGCCCCACAAGTAAGAGGCGAAAAGAAACAAAAGGACGATCTGACCTGTCTATACCATGCAAGATATTTTTGAGATATCAAAAAATCTGCGTGGCAATCCATGGGATTAATATTAATATCACTGCTTCTATGAAAAGGCCCCAAGGCATTGCCAAGACTGACAAGATAGTACGTGCCGGTAATACTTCAAGGAATACCATCCCCCAAATATATATACTGCAATTACTTTTTTGTCAATTATTTGCTATATTAATATATATTCATTCAATAATTAAGCTTGAGCCCAACTCATGACTATGTCATCCAACACCGGAGAATTTTTTCTATGCTGAACGACAATATAAGCTCCTATAAAGAAAAAGTGGCCATGATTTTTTCCACCAGGTCCCTCAAGGCCAAATTACTCTACAGCTTTGCGATACTGTTTGCCATAACGGCCTTCTCATCCATCACTGCAATCTATTCCATTTCAGAGGTAGAGGAAAAGATGGAGCTGGTGGAAAAGCTCGATGCTCTCACCATGAAAATCCTTCTTATCAGACAAAAAGAAAAAAATTTTCTCCTTTACAACAACATCAAAGAACTGATAGAGGCCAAAGAAGACCTCTTAGAGATAAGGAAAAAGATATCAAAGCTCGCCCCTAATGCTGCTGAATTTTTCCGTCATATCCCTGGTAGGATCAGGAGATACCAGGCGGTAATGGACAAATTTATACAACACAAGATCAAAAAAGGCACTGAGCAAAGCCTGAAGATGACGCTTAGAAACCGGGGGCACGACCTCATGGAGGCAATGCTCCAAAATAGCCGTTCTTTGAAGAATCAGGTAGATGCCAAGGTTACCCTATATAAAGAACTATCCATATTGTTATTATGGATAGCCCTGCCCATCGGCCTACTATTTTGTATCTTCCTGGCCGATTGGATACTTGAACCCCTTGGCTATGTGAGGAAGAAGGCTGGAGAGATCATGAGCGGAAAGCTGAAGGCCATCCCCATCGAACCTGTTGCGAACAAATGTGTTGAATGTGACAAGTTGATCCGCTCTATCAACCTCATGCTTGACACAATAGAATGCAAGAAAGAGCAACTGGTGCAATCTGAGAAACTGGCGGCCATTGGAAAGGTTACTGCGGGTATCGCCCATGAAATAAACAATCCTTTGAACAATATCAATCTGACAGCAGAGGTCCTCCTGGAAGACATGAATGAAATGAGCCAGGAGGAAAAGGAGGAGCTCTTGAGGGATATCCTTGTCCAGGTAGAAAGGGCAAGGGACATCGTTCACCACCTGCTGAGTTTTTCCAGAAAAAAGACGACCCTCAAGGAGGTAGTGGACCTTGCAGAGATAGTAGAGACCACCCTGAACTTTTTGAGAAATGAGTTGAAGATCTCTAATACCAAGCTCAAGACCTGGATAGAAAGGGGGGGTGCCATCGTCCTGGGCAATCGGAACCAGCTTCAACAGGTTTTGGTTAACATCATACTAAATGCAGTGCAGGCAATGGGTAGAGGTGGAGAGCTGGAGATCAAGCTAGATACCGACCCCAAAAACAAACAGGCTGTGCTGACCATAAGAGACAATGGCCCAGGCATGCCCAAGGAGGTCCTACAGCATGTTCTCGAACCGTTCTATACCACGAAAAAAGATGGTACTGGCTTGGGCCTTTCTGTTAGCTATGGAATAATAAAGGATCACAATGGAGACATAGACATAGAGACCCAAAGGGGAAAGGGCACCACAATGCGGATTGTCCTACCCCTTGTGGACCAGGAAGGAGATCTTGATGTGGATCGCAGTGACAAAAAAGAGGAGAAGAACGAACAAGGACAATAGCGATACGACCTTAAACTATTGGCCGCATGGATTTACTATATACTGACCCTCATTTTTTCTGCTGGCAGGAAAAAGTATCTTTTTTTCCATTTGTCTTTGTTCAGGGGTCAAGATACGCTTCATGTCTATGAGGGCAGACACGGCCCTATCAGTCAACTTGGAACAGAGATTTTTAGTGGCATTGATATGTTTCATCATGGTAACGGGGTCCACATCTTTTTCCTGGAGGGTTTCACTCAACTGGACTGAGGTCATATTCAGCTTGGCCTGACAAAGCCTGGAACTTCTCTTGAACTTTCTATATCTCTTGGCGATCTCATGCCTCTGATCCGTATCCAGGTTCAGGTCGTCTTCCATATCCAAGAGGGCCTCTATTTCGCACATAGCACCTTTGATGATGAAATCCTGTGCAGAACAGCCTATCTTTCCCTTGACATCTTCAAGGCTCCAGCAGAGCCTGTCGACATTTATTTTGTCCGGCATAGAACCTTTCGACTGATCTGCACAGGTTGGTATTGGAGCACATACAGTTAGCATCCACAATACAGTTATGAGAAACAGGGCAACAACATGCCCTTTTTTATAACCGTATTGTTTTATCATTTTATCTCACCATGCATCCGAAGGATGCTTAATATGCCAACTCCTTGGCGATCTTTCTCTGTTCCGGCGTCAAGACCTTTCTCGCTGCGATGACTTCCTTAATTACTCCGGAAAGGAGGCCATGACAAGTAGATTTCAGCTTCTCCGTAAGATCGGCGACCTGGGCCAGCTCAAACTGGTTGGAAGACATATTGTCCAGAAGATCAATGGAGAGAAGATTCAGCTCCGCCCTCTTCTTCATCAAGGTATTGTGACAGCGATATTTTATGATCCTAAGCTGCTTGACCTGGCTTTCGCTTAACTTGAGGCGCTGACGTGCTGCCAGATAGCCATTGAGCTCCCTCAAGACATTGTTGATTATCAACATGGGTGCTGGACAACCTATCTCTCCAAGCTTGTTCACGTCTATTCTCTTCCAGCAGTGCCCCATAAGGCAAGTCCTCTTTACAATAGCCTGCCCGGGAGCAGCAAAGGTTTCGGGTACCAACAGGCCAACAGACAATATGATGAAACAGAAACAATATAAGAATACCTTTACAGTCTTTTTGGTCATTTTTACCTCCTTAAATTACCTATTTTACTATGGAACGCGCAGCATGGACATCTTTGGCAAGTTCCTGAACTGCTCCCCAGCAATAATTTTCGATCTCGTCTATAAGCTTGTCGATCTTCTTCTGATCAGGCAATTCCTTGGTCATCTCTGCAATCAACAAGATGGTGGTACTTTCCAGATTTCCCCTCTCCTTGACAACCACCATGTTGGCGTGCTCATAGATATCCGTTAACTTTTTGACCTGATCAGGGGTCAATCCAAACTTCTTCGCCCCTTGAACATAGGATTTGAGCTCCCAAAGACTTGTTTTGACAAACAAGGTAGGAGTAGGACATCCCTTCCCTGCCAAGCGGGTCAATCCCTCTTCCTGCCAACATTCCCCCTTGAAACAGACACCAAGTCCATCGTCCTGCGTATTTTGCGCATAACTTAGCGATACTGTAGAAAAAAATACGGCCAGACAAATAATCAGCAATCTCTTCATCATAAATGTTCCTCCTCTACATAATGATTTGGTACAAACAAATTCTTTAATGGGCCCAGATATTGTATGCCGAAGAAATCCTTTAATTGAGCAAGTGACAATAACATTCCGCCCCAAAAGGCCTTAGGGCAACTAATAGAATACAATCGAATAGAAGCAAAAATATAGATCTTACGGTTATATGATAATAATTAGAGTATCATAAGTGAAAATTATGTCAAGAATAACAGTATTGAATGAATAATCTTTCTGTTTCCAAAATAAAAAAGGCTGCACATGGCAGCCTCAATTACTTCGTTTTTTTAATAGGTTAATAAGGTCTCATAATCCAAATACCACATGGACACGTATCGGCACAAAAACCACAGGCAATACACTTGTCGTCATCCGAGACATATCTATAATCTCCGTCTTCAAGTTTTTCCCTGGTGATAGCACCAGTTGGACACATCATCTCGCACATGTGGCAATCCCTACATGTACCACAGCTCATGCAACGGTCGGCCTCAGACATCTCGGTGTGCTCATTGGGACAGGTCTCAGGCTCATATAGAGCTGGATTTAATCTGTCCTTTGGGATGACAGGTTTTTTGAAGGGTTTCCACGTCTCACCCTTTATTTCAGCGATGATGGCAAGGGCAGCATTCCTGGCTGCCCCCAAGGCATTGGTGGCAAGCCCTGGCCGTTCTACATCGCCAACAGCAAAGATCTTTGGATCAGTGGTCCGATTGGCCTCATCTGTCCTGATCCAGGCAGCGCCACCGGCCTTTACCACTTCCACTGTATCAGGCAGGAAACTAAGGGCAGGGACATCGCCAATGGATATGATTACTGTCTGGGCAGGGATAAGTTCATCCGCTGCATCCACAAGGCCTTCATCGGTGACCTCCTTAGTATAAACCGGCCATTTGAACTTGGCGCCCAGGGCCTCGGCGGCCTTCCTCTCTTTGCCAAATGCCAGGGGTTTTTGTATATCCACGAGGGTCACCTCTTCTGCCCCCAGCTTGAAACATTCTACTGCCACATCGCATCCAACATTTCCTGCACCTATGATTACAACCTGTTTACCAACTGGAGGAGGGTTTCCTTCCTTGACCTGGCGCAGAAAGGTAAGGGCTGGAATAACCTTTTCATGGCCTGGGAAAGGGATTGTCCTGGGCTCATGGGTCCCCACGGCAACGATCACATAGTCGAATTCGTCATAAAGCTCCTTGAAGCGTTCTTTCGTTATGTTTTCGTTGAAGTGGACATGGATATTCGGGGTATTCATAAAGCGGGAGACTTCGGTATCCCATATGGCCTTTGGCAGACGATCCCAGGGTATTACCTGAGCAAGTTTTCCACCAAGCTTGCTATCCTTTTCGAATATATGCGCTTCCACCCCCCTCAAGGCCAGTTGCCAAGCCGCATTCATCCCCCCTGGCCCGCCACCGATGATGGCAACCTTCTTGCCCAAGGACGGCTCCACTGGCGGAGGAGGCACATCCTTTTCTGCACGTCCCAGATATGCAATATCGATACTTTCATCCACCATCTGGCGAGAACACTGCTGCATACATAGATTCGGACAGATAGAGCCACAAACAGAGGCAGGAAACGGCGTATATTGAAGCACCAACTCATAGGCCTCTTGTATCTTGCCCTCTCTGATAAGACGCAACCTATCTATTGTGGGGATATGAACGGGACAATAATAGGAGCACGGGGCTGCCGATTCCCTATTGGCCCAAAATGGCCTCCTCCGTCTGAGCTCTCCTGTCTCTATCAACCCGATGGGGGAGCGATCGAGACCAGGTGCTAGATCCCTGAGGGGATCTCCTCCAAATTCCTTGTCCCAGACATTCCTCCTGAAATCCACCATGGGGATCCGCTCGGAAGAATACATGAGGGTGATCTCTTGAGGGGGAAGGGCCACTAACATCTTCCACTCTTCCCTCTTGGTAAGCTCCTCCAAGAGATCGCTTCTGCCAATTTTCTCCAAAAAGACAGGCATGCGCTCAACCAGCCACTTCCACTGCTCATCGTCTGGCAGCACCGCCTTTACGTTGGTCCTGGCATAGGTCTTGTCAGTCTGGCCCCTATAGTATATCCAGCCACCAACCATGCCTACACAAGGCCTGTAGCCCAAAACATTTTCAGGCGTATTTGGCTTGTACCCACAAACCACACCTATGCCACCACAATTGAATTCAGCAAAGGTATCTCCAACAGAACCAAGCACCCAGAGTTCTGGTCTGTTGTAATCAGGGTTCCATTTGGTCATTGTCAGGCCACGTGCACCGATTGAGCCATTTATGAAGACCCTGCCCTCGGCCATGGCGTTGCAGACCCCATTTGTCGCATCACCCAACACGGTGATCTCCGCCCCTATATTCAAATAACCGACATCATCAGATGCAGGGCCATGACATAATATTCGGGTGCCTGGCATGGCCATACATCCAAGCCTCTGGCCGCAAGGGCCCTTGACCTCTATATCTATCCTCTTGCCATTTGTCTTCAGACGCCCGCCAACATTGTGCTGGCCAAAGGTTTCAAGGATCAGGTGATCATATTCTTCAGCCGCTTTCTGGACCATTTCTTCAAAGGCCTTGGAGCTGATCCTGCGGCCGTTTTCATCAATACCTTTTATGGTGATTGCTTTACTCACTTTTCAGACCTCTTTAGCATACATACTTGATTTGGAGTCTCTCGGCTGCTGCCTTATCAGCGATTCCAAGCGCATCAGACATGCCTATGGGAAGGCTCTGGGACCTTCCAAGGGGGGCCATGATCTTCTTCATCTCTGTCCTTATGGCCAGGAAAGTATCAACCACCCTCTCTGCCACTTTGTCAGGATCCAACCGTCTGTATATCTTTGGATTCTGGCTCGTGATACCCTTGGGACAAAGACCTATGTTACAGATATTGCACCGGTTGTGGTCTTCGGCTCCAAGACAGCCAGCGGCTGCCTGCATTATGTATTTTCCAAGGTGTACGCCACTTGCCCCCAACATTATAAGTGCCATGCCGTTCTGGGTAACGTTTCCATTCTTTCCAACCCCCCCTGCTGCAAAAAGCGGTATCTCGTTCTGCTTTCCCTGGGCGCAGAGATCAAGATAGCATTCCCTTAGATTAGAGGCTATTGGATGGCCCATGAAGTCCATGCTGACGTTATATGCAGCACCTGTACCCCCATCCACACCATCTATGAGAAGACCTGCTGCATAGGGGTTCCTCACCAGATTGTTCAAGACCGCTTTTGCCGAATTTGAACCAGAGATCTTGGGATATACAGGTACACGAAAATCCCATGCCATGGACAGGGATTGGATCATCTTCATCACAGACTCTTCAATAGAATAGAGGGTCTGATGAACTGGAGGCGATGGCAGATCAACCCCTTCAGGCACCCCCCTGAGGCGTGCTATCAATTTACTGACCTTGTACCACATCAAGAGGCCGCCATCTCCAGGTTTTGCCCCCTGGCCGTATTTGATCTCGATAGCTGCAGGATCACACTGCATCTCTGGGATGGCCCTTATTATCTCGTCCCATCCAAAATAACCCGATGCTATCTGGAGTATGATATATTTCAAAAACTTGCTTTTTAATACCCATGGCGGGCAACCACCCTCACCAGTGGCCATTACCACTGGCATATGGTGGACCTCGTTCAGATAGGCCACACCTTGCAAAAGCCCCAACCACATATTGGGCGATAGCGCGCCAAAAGACATGGAACCTATGATGAAGGGAAAGATCTCCCTGACAGGCGGTATCCAATCTCCATTCATCTTCCTCTTGAGATATTCCTCAGGGGACAAAACACGGCCCAGAAGCGTGTTCAGGAAAAATTCATGCCGACCAGCATCAAGGGCTGGATCGGTAAGCATGGAGATCCTGGTGAAAAGGATCTTGTCAAGGAGATTGGCACCTGGCTCATTTCTCCTGCCTCCCCTTTTCCATGCCTCTCCATGCTGGGTATTCTGGAAACGTACCCTATCCCTGGTGGGATTCGGGACAGGCTTGATTGCCTGGTTGGGGCAAACCATGGCACAGAGACCACAGCCAACACACCTCTTTGAGACATCTGTCTTCTGTCTAATCCCCACAAAGGTACGAAAGGATGTCTTTCTCTCAGCGGCATTCAACACCAGCTTTGGCATGCGTTGGCGCATGTAGGAAAGCTTTATGGCATTTACAGGGCAGACAGCTGTACACCTTCCACACAGCGTACAACGATCCTCCCTGTGTTCTATTATCCAAGGAAAATCGTTTGCTGCTAAGCTGCTTGGGGTAGAGGGAACTGATCGAATTGAGACCATATCTTATACTCCTGTCTATCTGGGGGAACTATCACTGTATGTGGACGCATGGGCTGGAAATCCAGGGACTTGTCCCTATCAGGTATCATCGCATCCACGCCGCACATCTCAGACGCCATTGCCCATGTGCCAGGTTTGCCTCCTATGGTTGCAGGCCGAAGCTTCTTGGCATCCATGACGAGCAAACACGTCTCGTCGGGCAGGGTACCCATAACCGCATTGGGCCCATCTATGATGAGCCTCCGACACACATTTCTGAGACCGAGAAGGAAATCACCCTGGGGATGCCTTTCCAACTCTTCTGTCTTGAGTGGCGTAATCACATGCTTATACGCCTGTAAGGGTAGCTTGAGCTGCTTTATCACGTAGTGAAGTATGTGGGTAAATACCTCGCTATCTGACTGATAGCCTATGTAACCAGGGAAACCCTTGCCTGTGAGCCAGTCCCGTATGGGGATGAAGGCCGTATTTTCTCCATTGGTCATAGTGGCTATGCCCTGGATAAAAAATGGATGACATGCATAGAGATTGATACCCCAGTTGGTATTCTGCCTCCCCTGAGCCATACAGACCCTTGCCTTGATCCGATCCTCGTCCAGCCCCAGCGCCTTTCCTACTTCAAGGGGCCAACCTACTTCTTTGATCATGATAACGTCAGGCCAGAATGCAAAGGACGTCAGATCTCCACCATGCTCCTCACCATCTTTTCTGAGGGCGAGGCGGGTCATCATCATCTCATTTTCCACTTCTTCCTGGCTAAGTCCTTTCCATGAACGAGGTCTCTTATAAACCCTAACCAGATACTTGTATCTATCCTTTGCTTCTATGTGGCTAAGGTCAACATGGAATTCATGGTCATACTTCAACTCAAAACCCCTCTCCTGCATGAAGGCGTTCAAACGATGCAATGCCTCTTCCGTATGGGCTATGCCCGAAAGGATGGGGTCATTGGAGTTGTAACTATAATCTGTGAACTCGAGGCCTCTCATGATAAGGCCCAACCCGCTGCCATCATAACCCTCCTGCATGGCCTCCATGGCCTCAAATACCCCATATGGGGAAAATGCCTCATTGGAGGTTTTCAATGCTAAGCGGCACATAACAATACTCCTTAAAAGAATCTTAAAAGAATACCACGCAGGTTGTGTAATGAAAAAAATCTGTACACAACCTGTGAAAAACAGGTTTAACCGGCCATCCAACTGGTCTTACCAGGCCATGTTTTCATGGAATTGTGCAAAAAAAGCATGTCCACGCCGTTAAAAGACATGGGCTTTTCCTGCTAACTGCACGCTTCTGTCTGAAGGCTTCAATCAGTATGGATGTATCCAGTTTCGCCTCACTTTGGGCAAAAACGCCAAAAAAGGTGATTACAATGAAACCAGCGGATTGTCAATGAAAAACCCCATTAAACGCCGTTGACAGATCGTGGAGAAAAAACGACGAGGAAGGCAAACCCAACCCGGGGCATGCAGACGCACTTTGCTACTTCAACTGCCCGACAACAAAGCAGCTTCGGTAAACTTACGAACCCCTTGCGGCTTCAAATGTCTGAGTTTTTAGAACAGAAAAATCTTCACCTTTTGGGTGAAAGTATTTATCTATCCGAAAAAGCGCAGATAACTATTTGATTTTTTATAAAAAATCTTTACTCAGGCATTTGAGGTGCATAATCCGGTTTCAAGGATTTGGCAACACCGACATGCTATCGTTGACCCACCTTACGGACTCCATCCAACACTCTGCCACCCTGGAAGTGCTCAGTCCAAGATCGCGACAAAGCCCAGCTATCTTCCTCATATCTGCAAGCTCACATGCTTGTGACAGGGCCACGAACGGAAACAAAGGCCCTTTCTTGGAGATAACGGCATTTTTTATGTCGGCGTGGAGGGGTAAATCCCTCAGCACCTCACATGCAGGGATATTGAAAAGGGCCTCTGTCAGAGACAGTAGCCCAGCCATGAAGGCGGATGCCCCGATTTCCGACTGTCCAACCTCCATGGCTACCCTTTCACTAAAGCATGCCCTCACTACTGCTGCATTGAACAGTGCCTCTGGCGCACCCCTTGAAATGCTTGATAAAAAGATAATAGATAGCCATTGCTTAAGCCTCCTCTCACCCAGTAGAGTTACTGCCTGCCTGATGGAAGAGATCTTTTCTGGAAGACCAAAATTTGCAGAATTTACAAGCCGTAGTACCTTTATGGCAAGGGCAGGGTCTTTCATAAGCAGGGAATAGATCTGTTCTATCCGCATTTCAGAGCTATTTACTGCGGCCAAAAGCCTCAACCTCGTCCTTCTTGCGGGCCTCACATCCCTACCCTTGAGTATAGATGGCCTTGCAAAAAAGAATCCTTGAAAATAATCGAAACCCAGAACGTGGGCTACCTTGAACTGATCATAGTTTTCTATCTTTTCTGCAACGAGCTTTATAGACGAATCGGCAAAGGCCCGAGCTATCCTCTCTATCTCACCTTGAGGAGTGGCCAGCCAGTCGACCTTGATAAAATCTGCCAAGGCTATCAAGGGCTCGAATTCGGGGGTCCAAGTAAAATCATCCAAGGCTATGTAAAAGCCCTTTTTCTTCAGGCCACTTATCACCTCGACAAGGTCCTGATCTACCATGACCGTCTCCAAGACCTCTATAACCACTCGTTCCGGCGACAGAAAGCTGAGGTCAGAAAGTAGCAGAGACCTTGAAAAATTTATAAAAGCCCTCCTCGAACCAGTAATTCTATCTATCCCAAGGGTACAAAAACTACCCTCGAGGAGCTTTATGGTGGCCTGAGAGGCGGAACCCCCTGGAAAAATGTTTTCCATTCCAGACCTATACAATAGCTCATATGCAAATGTACGCCTATCCCTATCGAGAATAGGTTGACGGCCTATGAATATCTTAGACGAGTAATCCATCTCTCCATAAAAGAAGCCCACGGTGATTTGTTACTTATCATATCGTCTTTTTCCATGGATTAACTTAGCACGAGATGAATCATCCACATCAGATACCCAAAAAACACTCTGCTATTTAGTCGAATAAAAACTTTTTTAAAAGAAACTTTTTTGTTATACTTTTTTTAGATTATATTATGGTTGTTCTAAAAATTAGAAATGATGAAGTCTAATCTCCTATAAGATCACGCAGCTTCACAAGCCTATTGCATATATGAGGAGCGAGGGCATGTTAGCCGTACCTGTTCAGACATTTGAAGTGAATAATCTGGGATGAGATTTGATGCGTATTTTAATGATGGAGGTAAAGACATGAAATGTCCTTATCGGACTTATATCTTGATACTGCCCCTGATGGCCTTGTTCTGTACGGCCTGTAATCTCAAGATCACAAAAGTAAAGTCCCAGGATATAAGTTGCCTATTCGACAAGAGCTGTAGGGTTACAGTCCACGACACCTCCTCTGCCATACCCTTACCTGCCTCTGGCACCATGTTTCTCCAGTCCAGGACATACCAAGGCAGTAAAGGCAGCGAGGCTGAAGGCATCTATGCCTATGAATATAGAATAGATCTCAGAGACGGCATTGGAATAACCTATATCCCATGCATCACCTCCATGAGGATCACATTCACCCCCATTCATGCGGGCTTGGACTATGACAAGGATGGATCTCCAGATCAGATATTTGTCGTCACCAAAGGGGGTATGGGAAACATTGCTATATCTTCCGCTGAAAAAAAGGGTGATACCATAACCTTCACCTTTGAGACCCCTGTCTGCGTCGGAGGTCAAGCTGGCAAGGGAGACAGCACCTATTTCTTTGGCCTGACTTCACCACGTCCTCCTTCCATTACCAAAGCTACACTAAAGGGACTCCAGGATGAAAGCTACGAAGTAGAGGTCCGCTCTGCTATTCCTTAAAGAGAAAGAAGACGACAGGAGATATTATCAGCCATCTTCATCAGTACCTTTTTCACGGACAATGGATATCCCATACTGTGTCCTGACTGGTACGACTATCTCAAATTCTGCCCCAGCGCCATTGGTGAACACCGGCTTTATCCTGCAACCAATCCTTGAGAGGATATCCTTTGCTATGAAGAGTCCCAGGCCCAATCCATCCTGCTTGGTTGTAAAAAATGGGTCGAACATCTGTTGGAGAAGATCTCTTTCAAACCCTGTTCCATTGTCACGGATGGTAATGGAGAGCCCATCTGGCATCTCCTGTGCCCGTATCTCCACCAGGTCGGCTCCTACTTCTGGAGACATGGAGTTCTGGGCCACCAGAAAAAGGGCATTGGACAGTAGACGGGTATCAGTAGTTATCTCCAATCCATCAGGTGCATCTATTCGTATCGTACAGCCTGTATCCATAGAACCAAGTTTATCGGCTGTTGCCCTGAGAATATCCTTCACAGGGATGTTCGAATACTCAGGTTCAGGCTCCTTGTAGAAATCGACTATCTGATTTACCTGTCTGGCCAGGCCCCTGGACTCCTCAAAAAATGCCTCGGCCTGGTCCCTTTCCCTGGAGCCAACAGGTAAGCGCCTTGCCAACATCTGGGCCCTACCAGCAAGGACAGACAGAGGTGTCTTGATCTGGTGGGCCATCTGGGCGCTCATCTGCCCCAAAAGCGCAAGCCTTTCCTTCTCTTTCACCTGGCGGGCAAGCCTATAGCCTTCTGTGACATCCTGTAATACCAGAATAAGGCGATTGGCTGCCTCAAGCCTCCGAAGCTCAATTATCCTCTCTCCTCGCCTAATCGTGCAGGGGAAAGACCTTTGCCTCAAAAAACTGCCCAGCTCATCCGGGTCTTCTGCCTCGACTGGACAAAACCTCTTGGCCCACTTGTTCGCCAGTACAATACGGCCTGGGACGCTCTCTATGAGGCCGATGCCAAGTTCATCTGCCACCCTACTCAATCTTTCAACAGCAATCTTGGCCTCCTTTGCCTTTTGGGAAAAAAGGCCCAAGAGGAGATCCCTGTTTCCCACCTTCTTACCCTCTGCCGCCATCTTCTTTTCTCTTCTGATATAGATCAGAAAGGCGGCTACGGTCATGATCCATATGAGGAAAAGAACGGATATTTCGAAAAAACAGGTGGGCTCCATAGGCTCTTTCTCTTGTCTGGGCCGAGGGTTTCTTTGGCCTTTAGATCTTTTATCGGCATGTAAAAAATTCTTTCTACCATTTTCCATGACTCCATGAGTGCATATAATTAATATAGATACATACACAGCTATGGGGAAAAAACATGTCGAAGCAAGTCAAGGAATTGGTCAGAAGGCTCAGGCCCAGCCTCTCTCTTGCCGAGTATGGTAGGCTCTTCACAGATACTACTGCCTATATGGAAATATCGTATGGAGATGTAATCGAGATCGACAATCATCATTATCTCGTCCTCAGGGATGAAGTGGAAAGAAGCTTTGGTATCGAGGACCCAAAATACTGGGTCAAAAGATGTATTCTTCTGGAGACCGGGGAACGCAGGATACTAAAGCTGGTATTTCATGAAAAATTCATGCTCAAACTCGGAGCCTTGGAGATTCCTTGTTATAGAAGCCCTGAGAAAGAGGCCCGAATATTGGATCTGGTCCGTGGAGACCTCAGATTCATGCAAGGCTATTCCAGATTTGACAAAAAAGGTAACGTGGTAAGGATCATCGAGATCATAAGCGGCAAAAGGCTGGATCACGCCGTCTTCGAGATAGAGACAAACCATAGGGATTATTTCTACAATCATCTTCCTGGGATACTAAAAAAGTTCATGGACTCTTGCAGGGCGATAAAATTTCTCCATGACCATGGCGAGATCCACGGCGATATCCGAAGGGATCACCTGTGGATCGAACATGGAACTGGTAGATACAGGTGGATCGATTTTGACTATGCCTATGAATTTGAAGAAAACCCCTTTGGCCTGGACATATTTGGGTTGGGGAGCCTACTCATATATCTGGTGGGGAAACAGATCTTTACCATGTCCAACCTGGAATCCCAGGGGTTTTCCAAAGAGGTCGCAGCATCCATTTCAGAAGAAGATTTCTCCCTGCTATATAAGAATAGGATCGTCAATCTCAAGAAACTCTATCCCTATATCCCAAAGAGGCTGAATCTCGTGTTGATGCATTTTTCCAACAAGGCGGAGGTGTTCTATGAAACTGTAGACGAGTTTCTCCAAGACCTGGAGCCATGTATTGATGAGATAAACCCGAATTATGCCCTTCAAACGCCTGGGGGGGACAATTCCTTTGAATGATTGCATGGGTTGGTAGATAAGTCCTCAGGCAGGTGAAGCCACAAACAGATAGAAAAAAGGAGGTGAAGCATGAATCCCAAACGTCTACTAATAGCTGCAGACGCATCTGAAAATGCCAAGAGGGCTGCGTCCTATGTAGGTGAGATCATTGGCCCACGGCAGGGGTTTAATGTAACCATCCTATACGTAATCAGATATCCAGAAAGGGATCTCTTCCCAGATGATGCCTCGTGGCAGATAAAAAGGGACGAAGAAGACCAAAGGGCTGACAATGTCCTCGCTGATCTGAAGGAGGTACTAAAGAGCAGGGGCATCCCTTCCTCCTCCATCGATACGGAAGCCAGGCGGGCTACAGGCTTCAGCATTGCCCAAACCATTTTGGAATACCAGAAGAAAAACGATTTTGGCACGATAGTAGTGGGGAGACGAGGAGTATCAAAGGCTGAAGAATTCCTGTTCGGAAGTGTATCCAACAAGATAGTCCACTATGCCAAAGACTGTGCAGTATGGGTGGTCGAATAAAGACAGGGCCATTGAACAAGACCCGTCTCGTAAACTGTATCGCCTTTGACGACTGTCCGTTTCCAAAGGGACATCGAGGGGATGTAAAGATAGTTGGGACAGTCTATGCCGATCTCAGATTCGATGGCCTTATTATAGGAAAGGTGAGAAAAGACGGGGCCAATTCCACCAGCCAGATAACACGGCTTGTAAAAGGCTCAAAATTTTTTCACCATGCCAATCTCATAATGATCCAAGGCATCGCCTTGGCCGGATTCAATGTGGTGGATGCAAAAAAATTGTACAGGGAGCTTGGCATGCCCGTATTGATCGTTGCCAGAAAGGCCCCAGACATGGATTCCATAAAAAAGGCACTTCTTTCAAAGGTGCCTGGAGGTGCTAAAAAATGGCAATTGATACAAAAAATTGGCCCCATGAAGAAGTGCCATCATTGTTACATACAAAGGGTGGGAATAGACTTTGAAGAGGCCCAGGCAGTGGTAGAGAGATTCTCCATAAATGGCAATATCCCTGAGCCTCTCAGGACAGCCCATTTGATTGCAGGTGCTATTGGAAGCGGAGTAAGCAAGGGAAGGGTATAAAAAAATTTTTATACCCTTAAAATCATTTAAGCAACATCTAAAAAGTTGCCCTCATCCAACAACTGTGTTGCATTCAACAAAACATCCTCAAAATATCGATACATAGCCCCGGTTATTTTTTACATACGCCTTGTTCTTGAACAAGATTTCTAATTTTTAGAGGCAACCTTGAGCAATAAGGGAACTCAACATCTCAATTTTTTTTCTTCTCTTTCTATCTCCTTGAGTTTTTTCCTATAATATTTGAGACACCTCTTTATGAACCTCTGCTGACCCCACTTGCTCGTAAGGTTTTCCCGCTCCACTGGTGCATCCCAACAGGCAAGGAGTACGAGCTTCATGGGCATATTCATATCTATCAGGCAGTTTATCTTGCTTTCGTAGTATTCCTTTTCTACCTGGAGCTTTATCCGCCGATTTTTTGTAAGATTGTGGATTGGAAGTTCCCTTTCACTTTTAACCGCAATCATATGCATTCACCTCTTTTTTCTACTTTGACAAAAAAACATGCAAAATGTCTGCCATCTAAGATGTCCTTTCAGCAGGTTAAATGACCTTAAACAACCCATTATTTCTGCCGATAAAAACAGAGAACGGAAAAAATTTTTCCCCAAAAGGAACAATTTTTCTCATCAGTATATGAAAAAAAATATCCCTATAATAGATCTTGATGCCCAAAGACGGAAAAGGGCCATCATATCCAAGATAAAATCCATTCCTCCTCTGCCTGCAGCAGCCCAGGAGGTACTGAGCATTGTTGCTGGAAACCCAAAAGACATAAGGAGGCTCGAGCAGGTAATCGTCCATGACCCATCCCTTTCTACCCAGTTGTTGAAAGTGGCCAATTGTGCCGCATATTATCCTGCCACCAGGATAGACACAGTCCAAAGGGCTATAGTATTCCTCGGTTTTGCCGAGGTAAGAAGCCTTGCCCTTGGCCTGAGTGTATCCAGCGTCTTCAAGGGGAAAAGGTCTGCCTCTGGATTTGACAGGCAGAAATTCTGGGAACACTCCATTGCTACTGCCATGATCTCAAGGGTATTGGCAGGAGAACTTGAGATCGAGGAGACAGATCTCTATTTCACCTGTGGCCTCCTTCATGACCTTGGAAGGGTGGTAATGGACAGCTGTTTCCCTGAAGAATGGAAGCAGATCCTGGAGCTTGCCACAGAAAAGGATAGTCCATTGTTAAAGGCAGAAAGACGATTGGGCTTCCCGCACAATGTCATAGGGGCATGGCTTGTCCGAAACTGGGGGATTCCAGAGATATATGCCAGGGTCATAGCAAGCCATCATCTCCCTGTCAACCACCCAAAATTCAACTCTCAAGGTGGGTTGGTCCAACTCGCGGACCAACTCAGCCACCAGATGGGCATGGGCATGATGAAACCTCCCAAATGTAACAAAAATGCCCTTGCAAACGCCCTTGGCATAGGAGCGGAGAGGCTTGCCCTGCTGGAAGAACACCTTTTGAAGATAGGAGAACTGGCTGAGGCTATAACTACTGGTTTTTTATGAATTAATTCCTTAATATTTAATCCAAATAAATAGACATTCATCTTGACAGCTCGAATTATCCGTGTTTAATTATAATCCATTGATACGAAAACAAGTTACCCCTGCTGGTCCCTCTGTACCATCTCCAACAAAGACGACCAACATACCCACCTCCATCCTTCTTTAACCGGCAGGGGTTTTTTTATTTTTCAAAAAACAGCAGCTTTTCATACCTCTAAGGGTCTTTTAAAATATCCATATACCATATACTTTCTCGGGAGATCACATTATGAAATATGTTAAGTCCCTGGCCCAAGCATGGTCATATCAAAACCCAGCCAAGTCGTCCATCTTTGTAACCATCTTCCTCACAGTGGGGATATGGCTGTTAGCTGGCAATAGCCTTTGTGCCCAATCTGCCCCGTTGAGGCCTACATGGAAAAATTTCTCTCTCACACTATACAGGAATATGGCCCTTGTACGGGATCAGACAAGGGTGGACATAAACAAAGACAAGACCGTTGCCATCCTACAGCCAGTAAGCACCAAGATCATACCCCAATCTGTCACTATCACCCTCGAAGATGCGAACATACTGGAACAATCCTATTCCTACAGGCCCATAACCCCTGAAAACTTGCTTGAAAGCTTCGTCGGCAAGGATGTACTACTCATAAACACCAACAAGAAAATAGGTATAGAGGAGATCATACCGGCCACGTTGATTGCAGCAAAGGATGGGGTTGTACTAAAGGTAGAAAACAGGATAGAGACCTCTCCTCCAGGAAGGATTGCCTTTCCCTTTATCCCCCAAGACCTCAGTAACAGTCCAATGCTGAAGATCGTATTGAAAGGTAAGGCTGACAAGGAAATCCCTGTAGAACTGGCATATCTGACCAAGGGTATTGGCTGGAAGGCCGATTATGTAGCCGTACTGGATGAATCTGCCAAGGACATGGAATTGGCAAGCTGGGTAACCATCAGAAACCATACAGGCATATCCTTTAATGATGCTTCCATCCAGCTTGTGGCTGGTGATATAAATGAAGAAAGGGCCGACTTCGAGTCGAGGAGTAACTTTCTTGCCAAGGCAGTAAGGATGTCCGGGGGAAAAGGCATGGAACAGGAGAGGCTTTTCGAGTACCATCTATATTCTGTAAAACATCGTCTCTGCCTAAAAGACGGACAGATGAAACAACTGTGCCTGTTTTCTGCCTCACAAGTACCTTACGAGAAACATTTTCTGGTAAAGGCAAACGACTATCCCCTCTCAAGAAGGGTTGGCGAAAGAAAAGAAAAATTGCCTGTCCAAATTATGATCTCTTTCAAAAACGATGATTCCTCTCGCCTTGGCATGCCTTTACCCCAGGGAGATGTCAGGGTATATGAAAGGGACTCTAAGGGAATACTCCAATTCATTGGAAGGGACTATCTCTTCCATGTCCCCAAAGGGGAAATTGTGAGACTCAATCTTGGAAAGGCCTTCGATCTATTGTGCACCAGGACGCAGACAGACTTCAGAAAGTTCGAAGGCACAAACAGGTACAAATCGATCTACGAAAGCTCCTACAAGATCACAATCAAAAACGCCAAGAAAGAACCTGCCACCGTCACTTATCAGGAACGCTTGTCAGGTGACTGGAAGATAACCAAGGAAAACCTACCACACGTTAAGCTAAGTGCTGCTACTGCAGCATGGAGCCTAAATGTCCCTCCTGGGAAAGAAAGGACGCTGACCTTCCGCGTGAGGACTCGCTATTAGGCAGACCAAGATCAAGGCAGGGAAAGGGCATCACCCAATCCCTGCTTGGAAGGCTATTTTTCATCCTTTTCCTGGGCAAGTTTCCTGGCAAGCCTTGACAGCCTTTCAAGTTCCACATCAACCTGGTAATAGATCGAGCCTTCAGGGAAACGCCCCTGCTCATCGCGCTTTCCTGCCTCCATGCCGGTGAGAAGCTCCATGCCTTCGTCCACTGTCTCTATGGCCCAGATGTGGAAGCTGCCATCCTTTACAGCCTCAACGACCTGCTCCTTGAGTGTCAGATCCCTCACGTTGGCCTTGGGGATGATAACCCCTTGATTCTTGGCAAAGCCCCTTTCTTTGCACAGGTCGAAAAAGCCCTCTATCTTCGAAGTCACGCCCCCTACAGGCAATATCTCACCCTTTTGGCTCACTGCCCCAGTACAGGCTATTTCTTGGCTAAGTGGTATGCCAGAGATGGCAGAAAGCAGGGCAAAGAGCTCGGCACCAGAGGCAGAATCCCCATCCACCATCCCATAGCTCTGTTCGAAACAGATGGTTGCAGTCAGGGTAAGGGGCCTGTCCTTGACGAATTTGGACCTCAGATAGCCGGCAAGGATCATCACCCCTTTCGTATGGATCTTGCCACTGAGTTCAGCTTCTCTTTCTATATTGACAACCCCGTCCTTTCCCAGGGAGATATTGACCGTAATCCTGGAGGGCTTGCCAAAGGTGTAATCACCGAGATCGTAAACAGCCAGCCCATTTATCTGCCCAGTGGCCCTTCCAGTAGTGGCCACTTTTATTATATCCTTGATCAACAATTCCTGGAGGTGTTCCTGATAGAGACTGGAGCGGTACCTCTTTTCGTCAATGGCCCTTTGAACATGGATGCTCCCTATGGCAGAAGAGCCATCCTTGGAGGCCCAGAAATCCGCCTCGAGGAGCAGGTCTTCTATGTCGGTAACCTTGAGAGAGAGTTTTTCGGCACAGTCGGCCAGTTCCGATGAATACTCTATGAGCCTTGCCGCCCCTGTCTTGTCCATGTCCTTCAATCCATTCTTGGCCACGATGGATGCCACTGTCTTGAGGAATTCTTCGGTTCTCGACCTGTTTCTGTCAGTCTGGACATCCAGATGGGCCTTTACCTTGAAAAGTTCCCGGAAGTCCTCGTCCAGGCTGAAGAGGAGTTGGTAGATAAAGGGATCTCCCATCAATACTATCTTCACCTTCAGATCTATAGGCTCTGGTTTGAGACTCTTGGTAGTAAAAAGGCCAAGCTGCTCCCCTGGGTCTTCTATCTCGATCTTCTGGATGCGAAGTGCCCTCTTCAGGGCCTCATAGGAGAAAGGCTTTTTCAAAAGATCTGTCATCTTGAGAAGCAGATAGCCGCCGTTTGCCCTGTGAAGTGCCCCTGCCTTTATCATGGTAAAATCCGTAAAAAGGGCACCAAACTGTGCCTGCCTCTCTATGGCCCCAAAGAGATTCGGATAACTTGGATTTGCCTCAAACACCACGGGGCGACCCTCTGCCCTTGAATTGTCCACCAGCACATTCACCTCGTAACGGGTAAAACTCGGCCCCATACCGGGTAAAGGAAAGGGTAATCCAGGAGGAGGGGTCTCCTTTGGAGGACGAAAATCCTCAAAATGCAATATCACGTCTTCTTCGACAAGGCTGAAGTATTCCTGCAGTTTCTCCACCGATGCAAATCTGTCCTTGAGTGGTCTTACAAGTGCCTCGACGGTCTGTCTTGCCACCTCTCTGTCAAGCTCCTTGAGCTGCTGTCTCACCTCTTGTTCCAACTGGTGGATCTTTCTCATGGTGGCACCCATCAGCCGGTGAAGCTCTTCGCTCTTTCTCTTTAGCTCTTCCTGCTCCTCCTGGCTCATCTTTGTAATCTCTTCAGGGCTCATTGGACTTCCATCTGGCTTTGCAGGTATTACCATCATGCCGGTTGGATCAGCCTGGAGGATGAATTGCTTTTCCTTCACCTTTTTGTCCAGCTCTTCAAACAACTCGCTTCTCTTTTTGTTGAAGGCGCGGATTACCTCTTCTTTCCTCACAAGATAGGTCTCACCTTCAAAATTTTTCGGCATATGAAGCTTCAGATTGTCCACGAGCTCCAGCATGAGCTTCTTTAGCTCCTGCCCCATGCCTCTTTCCAGCTCTACCGCAATAGGTTCATCAGGATCCTTAAAGTTGTATAGATAGCATATATCCTTGGGGGGCTGGGCCTCCTTTCTGGACATCCTTTCCAGTTTTGCCCTTATCAACTCCAGGGCACCTGCCTCTTGAAGCCCGGCAACAAAGACATTAAAGCCAGGCCTTTCCATGTCGAGGCCAAAATCCAGGGCCTTTTCTGCCCTCTCCTGTCCAAAGAATGCGGCTATTCCCTTTCCAAGCTCACTAATATATTCAAAACCCAATGTATCTGGATCAACGACTGGTCTAAGTTCCTCTGGCTTAAGTGATTTCATTGGCCTACCCTACCCCCTCGGTTTTCTCTCAAGATGCCTATATGCAAGTTCAGTGGCCATTCTCCCCCTTGGGGTCCTGTGTATATAGCCCCGCTGGACCAGAAATGGTTCGTACACGTCCTCGATGGTCCGGCTCTCCTCCCCGAGAGATACGGCAATGGTGTCAAGGCCAACGGGGCCGCCGTTAAACCGGTCTATGATCAGGGAGAGAATCTGCCGATCCATCCTGTCAAGCCCCTGTCTATCGACATCGAGCATCAATAGTGCCTTGTCAGCCACCTCTTTGTCTATCTTTCCCCGGGCCTTGATCTCGGCAAAATCCCTTACGCGTCTCAAAAGCCGATTTGCTATCCTGGGAGTGCCCCTGGAACGCCTGGCTATCTCCATTGCCCCATCCCGGTCGATCTCCACACCAAGAATGGCAGCAGAACGGAGCACTATCGCCTCGAGATCTTCGTCATTGTAAAAGTCCATCCTCAATATCACACCAAACCTGTCTCTCAATGGTGGAGAGAGGAGGCCTGCCCTGGTGGTGGCCCCCACCATTGTGAACCTGGGGAGATCTATCCTTATGGTCCTGGCACTTGGCCCCTGGCCTATTACCAGATCCAATTGATAATCCTCCATGGCAGGATAAAGTATCTCCTCCACCGCAGGGCTGAGCCTGTGGATCTCGTCGATGAACAACACCTCACCTGGCTGGAGATTTGTAAGAATAGCTGCCAGGTCACCAGGACGCTCGATCACTGGCCCAGAAGTACATCTTATGCCAACGCCGAGTTCACTGGCTATGATGTGTGCAAGGGTCGTCTTGCCAAGGCCTGGATGGCCGTGGAGAAGGCAGTGATCCAACGCTTCCCCCCTCTTCTTTGCAGCCTGGATAAAAAGAGAGAGGCCCCTTTTGACATCTTCCTGCCCTATGTATTCTGAAAAATTCCTGGGCCTGAGGCCAGGCTCTAAAGTTATCTCCTCCTCCAAGGCCTCTGGGGCAAGACTCTCGAAAGGCGCATCTGGCAAAAATTCCATTTTGTCCCCTTGCCTACCCATGACTATTTCTTGACAATATTGGACAGGACCTGAAGTGCTGATTTGATGACTTGGTTTATATCTCCTCTACCCAGCCCTGTCATCACATGCATAACTGCCCTTTTTGCCTCAGCCGGCTTGTAACCGAGATTCGAGAGGGCAGAGACAGCATCTTCGACCATTTTTGTATCCATATCTGTACCAGCCTGTTGCCCTGACTCTCTCTCAGGCATCAAGCCAATTTCGCTGATGTATTTAGCTGCCTTCTCCTTGAGGTCCACGCAGATACGTGCTGCCGTTTTCTTGCCAACCCCATGAACGGATTGAAGCCTGGCAGGATCTGCCCTGGAGATACTCTGGATGAGTTCATCCACTGGAACCACTGATAGGATGTTCAAGGCCAGCCTCGGGCCTACCCCAGACACCTCAAGAAGCATCCTGAAGATATCCAGGCCTCTTTCGTCAATAAACCCATAAAGAGATATGGAATCATCCCTCTGGATGAGATGGGTGTAGACAACAAACTCTTCCCCAGCCTTCGGTAGTCCTTCGAGTTGGGAAATAGGCATCTGGACCCGATAGCCCACCCCATTGACATCCAAAAGGACTGCATCCGTCCTGATTGCTACAAGGCTACCCCTGAGATATCCTATCATCTACGCTGCACTTCCATCAATCTATTGATGCGTTGGCTATGGACATGGCATATGGCAACTGCCAAGGCATCGGAGGCATCTCTGGCAGGGATCTGTCTCAGATTCAAGATCACCGATACCATCTTCTGTAACTGTGACTTTTCAGCCCTACCATATCCTACCACAGCCTTCTTTATCTCAAGGGGACTATACTCATATACCACGATGCCTTGATTCAGTGCAGCCATGAGCACTGCCGCCCTGGCATGACCAAGTTTCAGGGCCGACTGGACATTCCTGGAGACAAAGACCTCTTCCACCGCCGTCACGTCTGGTTTGAATTGCGTAATTATCCCTGCAATTCCGTCATAAAGCACCTTGAGCCTGGACAAAAAACCCATTTGGCTGCTGGTCCGGATCACCCCGGTGGCGATGAAAGAGATGACCTCCCCCCCATTCCTGCTGCTGATGAGGCCGTATCCAGTGGCCCTTGAACCAGGATCAATCCCCAGTATCAGGTGTCCACCCTCCATTATGCAACCTTTTCCAGGAGTTCGTCAGGGATGTCAAAATTGGCATAGACATTTTGTACATCGTCGTTTTCTTCCAAGGCATTCATAAGATTCATCAGTTGTTCTGCCTGTTTCTCATCCCTTATCTCAATGGTATTCGATGGGATCATGGAAATCTGTGCAGAGAGGGGATGTATGCCTGCATCTGTCAGGGCCTTTTTCATCTTCTCGAGGTTTTCTGGCCTGGTCTCTATTTCCCACTCGGAGCCACTATCAACTATGTCTTCTGCACCTGCCTCAAGGGCGACATCCATTAGAGTATCCTCATCCACCTTATCCTTTTCCACTATGACAAGGCCCTTTTTTTCGAATATCCAGGCCACACTACCTGGCTCACCCATATTTCCACCGCGTTTTGCAAAGATGTGCCTTACCTCGGCTACTGTCCTTTGACGGTTGTCTGTAATCGTTTCCACCAATACTGCCACTCCACCTGGCCCATAACCTTCATAGGTCACCTCTTCGTATGAGACCCCTTCCAGCTCACCAGTCCCCTTCTTTATGGCCCTTTCAATATTGTTCTTGGGCATATTCTGGGCCTTTGCCGCATCTATTGCAGCGCGAAGCCTTGGATTGGCAGCCGGGTCTCCACCGCCAAGCCTTGCTGCTACTGTGATCTCCTTTATGAGTTTCGTGAATATCTTTCCACGTTTGGCATCCTGTGCGGCCTTTTTATGTTTTATAGTGCTCCACTTTGAATGTCCTGACATAATATCCTCCAAATCTCACGTGGTTACAGATTAAAACGACACCAAACACAGCCATGGGGCATGGTCGTTATCTCGGTGATATGGAAAAATTTCAATATGGTCAGTATAGTAAATGGAACTGTGAAAGTGAAGACAGGCCCCTTTTCAAAAACATGCCAAGGGGGCTCACGAGCATTGGTACTGTTTCTAATATTGCTTCACCTTCTCATAAAAGGATTGAAGATCCTTTTTCAAAAATCCCCTTACCTTCTCCAGGTTCTTGGAATGAGGAAGCCATACGTATCTCCTGGCATGCCTCTCTATGAGTTCAGCCACCCTTGCCCTTATCCTGGGCCAAAGGTCTCTTTCATAGGGGGATTTCAAAACCACCAGTGCATCTGGACTCAAGGCATAGCGCCTCACAAATCTCGGGAAGGTGATCTTCTGGAAGAGACAGGATCCACCTGCTATCACAAGTAGGAACCAGATGATAGGCCACAGAAGGCTGTCCAACCCAAATTTCCCAGTGACCAGATCGATAACAAATGGGCTGTCCGGATAACCGGTGAGGAGATTCATGACAAGATCCCCAAAGAAGAAGGCCGCTGTAGCAGTAAACATCAGGGACTTGAAAAAACGCCACAGTCTTTTCTTGAAACGGCGCTTGAATCCATCCAATGCCTCTATCTCCAAGGCAAGCTCCCTCACCACATTATCCACCTCTTGAAGCATGTGATAGAGGCGCATCCTTGGTGCATCCAAAAGGGACTTCTTTAGTTCATCCCGCTCCTTTGACCACACCTTGAACTCCTCAGGTACGTGCCTGCCCTCGATCTGGGCATAGGTGAGATAGATCCTTGGTATATCCTTTCTCCCTGTCATTTGAGACAGATTCCAACAAAGGGTGCCATAGGCCCTGACGAGATCTTCGAGGCTTTCACACTCGTCTATCCTGTTTAGGACGAATCTGACCCTATCTTCCCCTGCAGCACCAGGCAACGTAACCCTCAAGACCTTGTAGGTCTCCTTTATGGTCCCTGCCTTGTGGGGATCGAACATCAAGACTATGAGATCTGAAAGCTTGGCAAGTTCCCCTATGACCCCAAGATAATCATATCCCCTGTCCTTCTCTGTCACAGAATCGAGCATACCAGGGGTGTCAATGAGGGCAATGTCTTCCAATACGTCCGAGCGAACCCTTTTCATGGATAGATGTGCCAGGAGTTTTTCGCCGAACCCCCTGAGGGCCTCAAAGGGGAACCTGTCGTCATTCACCACTGTACTCCCTGTGAGATCCCCCTCTGGCTCCCCCTCATCAGGGGCTGTAATTATGGTAAAGCTGTCATCGGTTGGTGCCTGCCCTGTCCTTTGGATCTCCTTGCCCAGAAATTCGTTGATAAAGGTGGACTTGCCTGAAGAATAATTACCTATCAAGAGTATCATGGGCTTCCACTTGAGAGGCACGAGGAGTTCATCCAGATCAAGGCCATAAGTCTGGAAGATCTGCCCAAGCTTGAGGGGTAAAATCTCCTCGAGCTCTTTCTTGAGGGCCTTGGCACTGTTGTTTTCAGCCATCTATCGACTCCTGGATCAGTCTAATCCGCATTGGATGTATATATAAATTAACCTGTGGTCTTCTATATGGATAAAACATATCGCTTTCTATCTAACTCCCTGAAAAAAATAAATGCAAATCTTTATAAATTTATCATAAGTAGCTCAATCCATGCAATCTGGAATGATTGAAAAAAGACTATTCCATTGGACGCCATCTCCTCCTATCTCCCAATCTTTTTCAGATATATCCTTATGGCAGTCAAGGCAGCAGGTGTTACACCGGAGACCCTCGAGGCCCTGCCAAGGCTCTCAGGGCGCAGTCGTGTCAATTTTTCTACTATCTCTTTGGATAGGCCAGGGACCTGGGCATAGTCCAAATCTGGAGGAAGAAGCATGTTCTCCCACTTTTTGAACTTCTTCACCTCTTCCTCCTGACGCCTTATATAGCCCTGGTACTTCGTCTCTATCTCTATCTGGTCGAAGACGTCTCGCTCTGGCCTTTTCAGGCCAAACCTGTCACAGACTGAGCCCAGGTCCAACTCGGGCCTTTTCAATAGGTCCAACAAGCTTGTCCCCTGTCTCAGAGGAGAAGAACCCTGTCGCTCGAGCCATGAGTTTATCTCTGCAGAAGGAGACACATTGTAGGATCTCAATACATCGACAAAGGCCTCGTGCTGATCTTTCTTTGCCTGAAACCTATCCCACTGCTCATCACTAACGAGACCTATCTTCCTACCAAGAGGTGTAAGCCTAAAGGCTGCATTGTCCTCCCTGAGCATGAGCCTGTATTCGGCCCGTGATGTAAACATCCTGTATGGCTCCTTCGTCCCCTTTGTCACCAGATCATCGATCAAGACTCCGATATACCCCTGGGACCTATCGAGTATGATAGGGGCTTTTCCCTGTACGGCCCTGGCTGCATTGATCCCGGCCATGAGCCCCTGGGCGGCTGCCTCCTCATAGCCAGAGGTACCATTTATCTGCCCTGCGAAATATAATCCCCTGACCAACTTGGTCTCAAGAGAGGGGCGCAACTGAATAGGATCGGCATAGTCATATTCTATAGCATAACCAGGACGCAATATCTTGGCGTGTTCAAGCCCCTTGATGCTTCTAACCATCTCGAACTGTACATCCACAGGGAGGCTCGTAGGGATACCGTTTGGATATATCTCCACTGTCTCCAAACCCTCTGGTTCAAGAAATATCTGGTGCCTGGGCCTGTCCCTGAACCGGAAAACCTTGTCTTCTATGGATGGACAATACCTTGCCCCAACCCCCTCTATAACCCCTGTGAATAGGGGAGAGCGCTCAAGGCCCTTTAGGATTATCGCGTGGGTCTTCTCGTTGGTATAGGTTATATGGCAAGATATCTGGGGTAAGTCTATGGAGTCTGTCATAATAGAAAACCAGGGCGGTGGATCGTCCCCTGCTTGCCTTTCAAGACCTGAAAAATCTATGCTTCCGGCATGGAGCCTTGGCGTGGTACCGGTCTTTAGGCGCCCCATCTCGAAACCAAGCCCTTTTATGGATTCTGACAACCTATTCGAAGGGGGATCCCCAAGCCGTCCTGCAGGGAAGTGTTTAAGGCCTATATGAATCAGACCCCTAAGGAATGTGCCGGTAGTAACTATTAGTGTCGCTCCATGGATCTCCTGTCCTATGGTGGTCTCGACCCCTTGTATCCTGCCATCCCTGACAAGAAGCCTTGCAGCCATCGCCTGTATGATGTCCAGGCCCTTTTGGGCCTCCATGACCTGCTTCATCCTAAGCCTGTACAAAAGTCTGTCGGACTGAGCCCTCCTTGCCCGGACAGCAGGCCCTTTCGACATGTTGAGACGCCTGAACTGGATACCTGTAGCATCGGTATTTCGGGCCATTTCCCCGCCGAGGGCATCGATCTCGCAGACGAGATGCCCCTTGGCAAGCCCTCCAATGGCAGGATTACAGCTCATTGCCGCAATGCAATCGAGGTTTATGGTAAGAACGCACGTCCTGACCCCGAGGCGGGCAGCAGCCAGGGCTGCCTCGCATCCAGCATGCCCTGCCCCAATGACTATCACATCATATCTTATTGGATAAACAGACACCTTTTCTTCAGGCCTTTACCTTCTCCCAGATAGTATCGAGCTCTTCAGGAGAAAGCTCTGACATTTTCCTGCCCGACTGCTCGATCAGCTCCTCCAAGGCGTAAAAACGCTGGCTGAACTTATCCAGGCCCTTTTTCAGTATGTCCTCAGGATTCATGCCCAACTTTCTCGACAGATTGGCAACAGAGAATAACAGATCCCCCAGCTCTTCCTCTACATTTTTTTCTTGATTGGCATAGAGGGCCTCTTTCAGTTCTGATATCTCCTCATCTATCTTTTCAAGTACACCCGAGGCATCCTTCCAATCGAAACCCACCCTCGACACACGCTCTCCTATCCGAAACGCCCTTTGAAGCGCAGGCAAGGAACGGGGCAGATTCCCCAGGGCGCTCTTCCGCCCCCCCTTTTTCTCTGCCTCCTTGGCCTTTATGGCCTGCCAGTTGGCTATCACATCCTCTGCGCCATTCACCTCTACGTCACCAAATATGTGGGGATGCCTCCTTATCATCTTTTGTCTGATCTTCACCAGGGCGTCTTTCAAGGTAAATTGACCCTTCTCCTCATAGAGGTCTGCCAAGAAGAGTAGGAGAAAAAAGAGGTCTCCGAGTTCTTCACATGTCTCTTGGGCTGAACCCTGCTCCACAGCCTCTGTCAGTTCATGGGCCTCTTCTAGGATATATTTTTTTATCGTCTCGGGTGTCTGCTCTCTGTCCCATGGACAACCATCAGGTGCCCTGAGCCTTCGAAGCACCTCCATGAGGGAGAGAAACTCTTTCACCAGGGGCTTTTCTTCTTTGTTCTGCTCGTCCAAACCTGTCTCCTTCTATTTTTCTCCTATAAAAAGATCAAAAGGCTGATAAAATTAGCCAGCCTTACTTGCCAATTGCAAGATATGGATTAAAAAATACCCTGCTGGTCAAAAATATAAAATGGCTATCTCTAAGATATTGGTAATTTTGTGTGACAGAAAGGCGCAAGAGACAAACAGGATAAATCAACTGGATACCCCGTAGATATCTCAACCCGGATTGTGCAGCTCGCAAGTTTGCCGAAGATGAGAGGCAGAGGGCATACAGACGTACTTTGGTACTTCAACTACCCCACAACAAAACAGATTCGGTAAACTTGCCCCTTGCGACTTCAAATGTCTGAGTTTTTAGGGCAGAAAAATCTTCACCAAGGCATTTGGCATAATCTGGGATCAAGGTTTGTCCTTGGATTCAACAAAACCACGCCTTTACTGGGCAAGAGACCGATTTTAGAGGTAGGGCCAACAAATCTTTTTCAGAAAGGTAACCAAATAAACATGATCACCCTATTGGATTACGGTGCAGGAAATGTCAGAAGTGTAATAAATGCCCTTGAAGGCCTTGGTGCCTCGGTCAGGTTGGTACAGGAGCCAGAAGATATCCTGTCTGCTGAAAAATTGGTATTTCCAGGGGTTGGAAATTTCGAGAGCATGATGAAGATACTCCACGGCAAGTGCCTGGTGGAACCCCTGAAGCAATACCTCCATGAGGATCGTCCATTTTTTGGCATCTGTCTTGGGCTCCAGGCCCTTTTCGAGGAGAGCGAAGAGGCACCAGGGGTCAGAGGGCTCTGTTTTCTGAAGGGGCGGGTAAAGAGGTTCAGAGGCAATCTTTCTGTACCACACATAGGCTGGAACGGCTTAGTCTTCGAAAAGCCATCCCAGGTCTTCAACGGCCTGGAGGGGGATGAAAAATTCTATTTCGTCCACTCATATTATGTGGCACCAGAAGATACCTCCGTAGTTCTCACATCCACGGACTATGGTGCCAGGTTTACCAGCAGCATCCAAGTAGGCGAGATCATAGCAACCCAATTTCACCCTGAAAAAAGTGGGCAGATCGGCCTCAAGGTCCTGGAAAATTTCCTGGCAGACAAACTCCCTCGAGTCATTCCAGATAGACAGCCAAGAAAGACCCTCCTTGCCAAAAGGATCATCGCATGCCTGGACGTGCGTTCCAACGACCAGGGAGACCTCGTGGTCACAAAGGGCGACCAGTACGATGTACGGGAAGAGGGACAGGTAAGAAACCTTGGTAAGCCAGTGGAACTTGCAGCCAGGTACTACAGAGAAGGGGCAGATGAGATCACCTTTCTCAATATCACGGCCTTCAGGGATTTTCCCCTCAAGGACATGCCAATGCTGGAGGTATTGAGACAGACATCCAAGCAGGTCTTCGTCCCCCTTACCATAGGAGGGGGTATAAGGGACTATACGGACAGGACAGGAAGACACTACTCTTCCCTCCAGGTAGCAGCAGAATATTTCCGCTCCGGTGCAGACAAGATATCCATTGGAAGTGACGCCGTACTCATCGTGGAACAATACCTGGAGACAGGCCAGGCCACTGGAGAAAGCTCCATCGAACTCATATCCAAGATCTATGGCAACCAGGCAGTCGTCATCTCCATCGACCCTCGAAGGGTATACGTGGATTCCCCTTCTGCCACCCATCATCCAGTTATCGAGACATCGATTCCTGGACCAAGAGGTGAAAGATACTGTTGGTACCAGTGCACCATAAAAGGTGGCAGGGAGGGAAGAGACGTGGATGCCATCACCCTTGCAAAGATCTGCGAAGAGCTGGGGGCCGGCGAGATCCTATTGAACTGCATAGACAAAGACGGCACCAATTCTGGCTTTGACATAGAACTCATAAGGAGTGTCAGCAGTGCTGTATCAATCCCGGTGATAGCATCCAGTGGGGCTGGAAGTGCAGAGCATTTTGTGGAGGTCTTCAAGCAGACAGGGGCAGAGGCCGCCTTGGCCGCTGGCATCTTCCACAGACGAGAGGTCTCTATAAAGGACGTAAAAAGGATTCTGGCCCAAAATGGGATAGAGATCAGAAGGACATAGCCATCGATACAACTGGGCCTTATCAGAAAAGGCCCACATCCCCTCCTTTTCCGTAGATTGCCACTTCTTGTTACAAATTTTGTCATCTCCTTTTCCAGTCGTTCACAAACGAATCTCCTTTGGGCGCCCCATGCCTAAAATTCCAGGTCATACCTCGACTTTTCCATTTGGCATCCTCTGTGCATATAACCAAAGAAAAATCTGACAAAGAGGTAACGATACCAAAGGAGGTGAAAAATTTTAAGTACTGAGCATTACAGACGATAAGTAAAGAGACATCTCTAAAAAAGACAAGAAAATCAAAGGAGGAATTATAAGATGACCATGGAAAACTTTTTACCAAAGGCAATGAAAGAATCAAGAAGGAATGAAAAAGGTTTTACACTCGTTGAATTGATGATCGTTATAGCCATCATCGGCATACTGGCTGCCATAGCCCTGCCCCAGTATAACTCCTACAGGAGAAGGTCCCAGGCATCCAAACTGATAGACGGTGCCCGTGCCTGTGCCCAGGAAATGGCTGCCATCTGCCAGGGAAATGCATCCTTTACTGCTGGCAGTACACTTGCTTCATGTGCCAGTGCACCCGACCTGCCCTACCTCACAGGTGAAAACTTTACCTCGACCCCAAGCTCTTGCACAAATATCTCTGCAGTTCTCACTGGAAATACCCAGGATGGAACCACCTATACGGCAACCTGCTCCGGCAACTACAATACCAATATAACCTGTCAATTGTCACCATGATATTGCCAGCATAACCGCACATATGCAAGACCACATCCCATTTCACCTCTATGGACATGGGATGTGGTCTTTTTTCTTAGTACCGCAGCCGTGATCGCCTACTAAAACATCTTCTCTCCTTCCCCCACCCCATAGTCTCAACAAATTCTGCCAGTCATGGACAGGGCATTTGCCCTAACCTCTATCTGATGGCACCAGATTTGCGTCTCAAATATCAGAATATTTATGGGAGATGATATGCATGCGCCATTTACTTACTGAAAATAAAGGCTTTTCTCTAACCGAGCTTGCAGTTGTAATGATACTTCTCATCATCCTTGCTGCCATTGGGATACCCAATTTGGGTAAGGTCATGCCCAGATACCACTTGAAAGAGGCGGCCAGGAACCTCTATGGCGATCTGCAGTTGGCAAAGGCCACTGCCATAAAGGAGGGAACTCCTTGCACAGTAGAATTTGTAAATGGGGGCTATCAGATATTTCTGGATCTAAACCAAAACCTGGAACGGGATGGCAATGAGACCAGTAACCAATATCTTGTCAAAAATGTGAGATGGGCTGCCTTTGAAGACGTACGGGTGGATCCATCTGGTGGAATCACTTTCCAGGCCAATGACAATGGCAATCCTGCCGTAGCCTTTCTGACAAACGGCCTTACTGCCAACAACAGTGGAGGATTCGGGGCTGGCACTGTGAATCTGGCCAGTACTGTAAACCCAAGCATGACGATCCAGATAAGCTTGAGCAGCACAGGCAGTGTCCGCATCCCTTAGGAGAGAGCTAACATGGAAATCCAAAACAGACATGGCTTCAGCCTAATAGAGTTGATGGTCACCCTGGTGGTCGCATCCATAGTCATAGGTGGGATATATCTGACGAGTGTATCCCAGGAACGGAGCATGCACATAGAGGACAGGGTCTCTGAGCTACAAGGAAACCTGAGGGCTGGGATATATATATTGTCCAAGGACCTCAGGTCCGCTGGCTATAATCCCAATTGTACCAGCCCACCATGCACGGGCTTCACATCTGCCTCAAATACAGCCATTTCCTTTGTCAGGAACAACCCCACAACCAATAATCAGGAGACCATATCGTATTTCTTATACGACTCTGGGGGTGATGGAGACATGGATCTCGGCAGGGCAATCAATGGCTCTGGCCCTCAACCCGTTGTCGAGAACACCGATGCCATAAACTTCGTCTTTTTCGACAAGGATGGCAACAGGCTATTCCCTCCCCTTTCAACTACAGACCTGGCAAATATCAAAGTAGTGGAGATATGCCTCGTGGGCCACTCCTCTGTAGGGGACCCAAATTATTCGGCTGCAGGCAGGAGCTTTCAAAATCTTCAGGGGGAGACCATTTTCACAGCCCCTGCCGACAGCTTCAGAAGAAGGATGATCAGGGCCCGGGTCTTTTGCAGAAACAATACTTGATATGGGAGAGACAAGATAATGACACATTCCAAAACTATTTTATTCCCAGACCAGGAGACCAATAGCAGTGGCTTTACCTTGATAGAGGTTCTCATTGCAATAGTGGTCTTCTCTGTCGGCCTCTTGGCCCTTTCAGCACTTCAAACATCAGCCATCAGGGGAAACTCCAGTGCATACAGTCTAACCGACACCACCTTGGCAGCATCCAGCCGCCTGGAAAACATACTTGCAGCCAAATATGACAGTTCCCTCCTTTCAGCAGGGAATCATACTGTCCAGGATGGCGGTTACATCATTTCGTATTCGGTAAATGAAACAACCCCAAACATGGTCAAGAGGATAAACCTGAATATCTCCAGGACAGACCTGGTGAACAAGACCTATTCCTATAGCGTCGTAGTGACAAATCTGCCCTAAAGGAGGACAGCAGATGAACATGATCTCTATCTTTCGGCACAATGAACAGGGCATGGTACTAATTACCTGTATGCTTGCATTATTCGTCCTCTCCCTTGCAGGCATGATGGCAATGAACACGGCCAGCCTGGAGACCCAGATTGCAGGGAATGTGAGAAGTTATGCGGAAAATTTCTACAGGGCAGAGGCTGCCGTGAGGGAACTGGCAAAGGGGATAGACTATACGCCTGATTCTATTCTGGTCAATGACACCAAGATCAGGCTGCCCAACAACCAGGAACTGACCTCAGCACTCACAGGAGTGACCGGGGTGACTGACCCGGCATCCCTGATAAACATACGTCTCAATGTAGTCAATAATGCTGAAAATCGCATAGACATCCCCGAGCCAGTCTTCAACTGCAGGGTAAAGGTGATCCATGAAGGTCCTGCCTCAGGCGAGTCCCTCAGCATAGGTACGTCTCATCACGCTGCCTCGAAACATAGATTCTCTATCTTTGCCCGATCCAAGCCCAATTACATCCTTGGCCGGGGCGTAGTGATCGAGGTGGGATATCTGAAAAAATTGCGACTTTGATCTCAGGAGGATAACCAGATGTTTTCATATATGCCAAAAAGAGTGAAACCCCTTTTCTTCTTGTGTGCTATCTGGCTACTGACGAGTATGGGCACGAATTCTTGGGCAATAGAGATCAACGACAAGCCCATGGAGACTACCATTACAGCGGCCCCATCGAATATCATGTTCATTTTCGACAATTCCGGGAGCATGGATTGGGAGTTCATGACCCAAGATACCCATGATGGGCTCTTTGACCCGAACAACACAGGAAAATGGTGGGAAAGTTATCTTTATGTCTTCTCATATGACGATTATGAGCCATATGATGACAATAATTACCACTATACTCCAGGGGCCCTGGATGAGACGGGGAAAAAATATTGGCGTTCCCAGTGGAGCGGTTACAACAGGATATTCTATAACCCGACAGTTGACTATCAACCCTGGCCCGGCGCCGACTATGGAGATGCGGATCTCATAAAACCCCGATCAAACCCTGCAAACGCCTCACCAGTATTCGATCTCAGCAAGACTTTCCTATACGTAGGCTCTGCCCAGCCAGATGATGATTTTGGCAACTCCTGGCATACGGCAACACTGATCCCCTGTAACCAAACAGTTGCAGGCCAACTTGAAATCAGTGACGATCACGACGTATTCAGGATAAATCTCCAGGCAGATGGTAACCTGACCATCCACTCAAGTGGCTGCACAGATGTGATGGGAAGGATACTCGACAGCAGTGGAAACGAATACAGGGCAGATGAATATGCAGATACTTGGACAGATCCATACTCTAGTAGTAATTACAGTCATGGAGATGACCACTATTACGACGACGACTGCCAAAATCAGCCATTTTGCACATTTACTTGCCCTGACTGGACTGACAGTGACAGGAATTTCTATATCCATCTGACAGATGTCCCAGCAGGGACATATTACATAGATGTTAGAGGATGGCAGGGGACTACAGGGCCATATGAGATAATAGTGGACTCAACAGGTATATGTGAAACACCAACGACACCTCCATCGAACGAACCAGTAAACATACTCAATGCACACTACTACACCACCGGCCCAGATGGCACCGTTTACCTCGTAAATTTCTCGAGCCTTTCATCTCCTGTTACCAGGGACATCTACAAATTTACTGACGCAAACCAGAACTCTCAGGTGGATTATGGTGAACTGGAAAGGCTCGACCCCCCTCCGCTCTTTCTTACTACCCGTTCTCCAGAGCAAGAACTCCAAAACTTTGCCAACTGGTTCTCGTATTACCGTAGACGGGAATTGACAGCCAAGGCCGCGGTATCCACGGCCATTTCCGAGTTGACTGGCGTAAACGTGGGATTTTACACCATCAACGATGGAGTCAGACAACCTGTGCTTTATCTCAATACTCACCAGGATGAGCTTTATTCCCTTCTATTCTCCATAGATTCATCGGGTGGTACCCCGCTAAGGCAAGCCCTGAAAGACGTAGGCCGCTATTTCGATGCCGACGATGGCAAGACAGGAAACCTGGGCACTGCACCCTGGGCGTCCGAGGAGGACGGCGGGGCTTGTCAGCAGGCATTTGCAATCCTCATGACAGATGGTTACTGGAATGGCTCGTCTCCTTATGTGGGAAATGTGGATGGAAACGATGGTGTCCCATTTGCAGATGCCTACAGCAACACCTTGGCAGATGTAGCAAGGTATTTCTATGATACAGACCTAAATGACAGCCTATCAAACATAGTCCCACAAAACGCCTGTGACGACAACACTAGACAGCACCTGGTGACCTATGGACTTTCTTTCGGCGTTCATGGAGAACTAAACCCCAACTATGACAGCTATCACCCTTGTCTGCTCGGAGTGATAAACAACGATCCCAATGCCCCTCCGGCACCACAGTGGGAAAATCCGAGTTCATGTGAAGCCTGCGGGAAAAAGATAGACGATCTCTGGCACGCAGCAGTTAATGGAAGGGGGGCATTCATCTCTGCCGCCGATCCGGAACAATTGATAGAGGCACTAAGCGATATCATCTCCAACATAAATGGCAGGATGGCCTCTGGTGCTGCAGTATCCATCAACAGCGAAAAATTGACAGAAGGCAGTGTACTTTATCAATCTTCATATGACTCTTCCAATTGGACAGGTGATCTCAAGGCATACAACCTAAATGCCAACACTGGAGAGATTTCAGACCCTGTCTGGGAAGCCAAGACCCTTCTGCTGGACCAGGACTGGGATACGGGAAGACGGATAATCACATTCAATGGCTCCTCAGGGGTCCCCTTCAGGCTTAACAATCTCACTAATACCCAGAAAACAGCCCTTGATAGTGATACAGACACCCAAGAAGACATAGTCGAATACATAAGGGGTAGGGAGATAGCCGGCTTCAGACAGAGGCCGGTCATAGATGGAAAGGTTGATAAATTGGGAGATCTCGTACATTCTGCCCCTACCTTGGTGGGACACACCATATTCGTAGGTGGCAATGACGGGATGCTCCATGCCTTCGACGCAAATTCTGGCTACGAAAGATTTGCATTCGTGCCAAGTAATGTCATACCACAACTGAAAGAATTGACACAACCAGGGTATTCACACAAGTTTTTTGTCGATCTCACCCCCACGGTGAAATTGAACGTACCCGATGGCAACGACGAGACAAAAACAATCCTCGTGGGTGGACTCGGGGCTGGAGGCAAAGGATACTTTGCCTTGGATATCACGAATGCAGATTCTATAGATCAGAATTCCTCTGAGAGCGAAGTGGCCAACATGCTGCTTTGGGAATATCCATCCTCTGGAAACGATCCTGACCTGGGTGTCAGCCTTAGCAAGATATCCATAGTGAAGACCCACAATGGTTCATATGTAGCAATCTTTGGAAATGGATACAATAGTGACAACGGACATGCGGTCTTGTATGCACTTGACCTGCTCACAGGTACAGTTGTCAGGAAGATAGACACTGGGGTCGGAGATGACAATGGCCTTTCGACACCGGTTGTAGTAGACGTCGATGGGGACTTTGTCGCGGATTTTGCCTATGCAGGGGATCTCAAGGGCAACTTATGGAAATTTGATCTCAGGGGCGATCCAGGCCAGTGGAAAGCAGCCTTTGGAGACAAACCCTTGTTCCAGGCCGTGAATCAGCCAATAACAGTGCGTCCAGACGTGATGCGCCACTGCATGGAGCATGGCTACATGGTCGTATTTGCAACAGGAAAGTTCCTTGCTGCATCCGATATACAGGACACCTCCGTACAGACCATCTATGGTATCTGGGACTATGCAGATCCAGATCTGGAATCTGAATACGTTGGCTCGTTCAATGCCTCTACCGAGACCTTTACTCCGTCTCCTGAGCTCCAATCGAATAACGTGCAGTTACTCAAGCAAACCATCACAGAGACCGTATCGAATGATGGTATCGAATACAGGCTCTTTTCAAACAACAGTGCCAACTGGGCTACCATACCAGACTCCCTCCCGGATCATCTATCGAATCCAGGCACCCAAGACGGCAATGCCACCGTGGGCTGGTATGTGAATCTGGGAGGGCCTGGCTTTGAAGGAGAAAGGGCTGCCAGGGACATTGTCATAAGAAATGGCAAGGCCATTGTCATAACCATAATCCCCAATGATTCACCCTGCTCTGGTGGCGGTAAGTCAGTAATCTACGAGATGGATGCCTGTGATGGAAGTATGCCGGATCGGCCTGTATTCGATGTAAATGGAGACTCCCATCTGGACGATGAAGACTATGTGGAACGCTCAAATGGTAACGGGGAACCTGTACCGCCTACAGGACGTGTCTTTGAGACAATAGTACATGATCCAGTCTTCCTGAGACTCCCTGACAAGGATCAGGAATTCAAATACTTTAGCACGGCTCAGGGAACTATTATCAGAATCCGGGAACCTGCCGATTACCTTGGTATATTCTATTGGATAGAATGGTAAAGGGGGACATATATCAATGGAATCCAACAACGTGAAAAATAACATCCTGCTACTGGCAATCCTTGCCTTGTCCTTGGCTGTTCTTTTTGCCCCTTCCACAACATGGGCAAGGAGCAAGGTGGTACCAACCAAACCAAAACTGCACACCATCACTGGCAAGGTGGATCTTGTCGACCATGGAAGGATTGTGGTAGACGACTTTTCCTTTCAGTTGCCTCCAGGCACGTCTGGCATAGCGCCAGGAGATCACGTAGAAATGACCTTCGATAATTCTGGGAAGATAATGAAGATCAAAAAGACAGGCACAACACAGACCCCAGAGGCTGGCCATGACACAAAGGCCAAAACCCATGAAAAGCCGCCTGAAAAGACCTCTAAGGACCACCACCCAGGACATATAAGAAAGGAAGGCGGAAAATGGAAAAACTATTGAGAAAGTGAGAGGGAAAATGAGCAAGCTCTATAGACATATCAGATCGACAGAGTTGGGATTTACCTTGGTTGAGCTCATGATAGTCATTGCAATCATGGGTATATTGGCAGCTGTGGCCATGACGGTATATAGAAGCAACATAAACTCTGCCAAGTGCACAGAGGCCGAGGTGCCAGCCCACGATACAATGCTTGCCCTAATCCGGGAGTTGGCCGATTCAGGTACTGCACCACCTCCGGCTGGATTTGCCAATACCCACGTCTTGCCAAGTGGTGAAACCCTCACCTATCCTGCAAACGTGCAGGTAAGCTACTCCGGCAATGGGACCCAGGCCAATCCCTTCGTGGTAAATTCCCAAAGGACCAATCCAACCTGTAACAAGGGGGATGGCACTTATACCCTAATCCAGGGGAATACCAGGGGCGTATGGTAATTGTGAAAACCGGGATAGCGGCCTGATTCTCCAGGATTGTTTGTTGTAGAGACATGTGGCAGGATCATTGGCCTTCCAAGGCCCAGATCCTGCCATAATTGCTGGGGATTGAAAGACGCACAGGCCTGTTTGCAATTACCCCGGACAGGTTGTCTTGCCCATGGAGCTCTTCCCTGTAATTGCCTGATCGAGGAAATACAAAATCTATCTCTTGTTCTGTAGTGCTGAAATTCAGGGCTACAAGAGAAAAATTGTCCCTGGTGGCCCTTGAAAAGATCAATATCCCCTTTGCCTGATATGAGATGAAGTCATTGTAGAAATAATGACTTCCCCTCCTGAATTCCTCCGACTTTTTTCTCAATCTGATCAACTTTCTCACAAGGCCCAAGATCCTCTGGCCAATATCATCATAAAAATAATCCCACCTTACTGGCCTGAACATCAATATCCTACCAAGGCCCTGCTCTGGGATAAAATAGTTTTCCCCAAACTCCTGACCTTGCCAGAGCATGGGTATTCCCTTGCTCGTGAACAAGAAAATCAGATAAGGTTGTAATCTATACCACAAACCCCTATCCCCTTCTCCCAAGAGTTCATTCCCCCTGAATACTGTCTTGAAGTTACATATGAACCGGCTGTGATCATGATTTTCTATATATTGTAGGGCGGTCTTTTCTATCATGTCATTGTTGCTGAGCCCTTCCTCGGGGAAACCCAAGAGCCCGGAAATATGGCCCAGAGCTGTCAATGCGTTGAAATCACCTCTTGCAACAGCCCTTGCAGCATCAAGGGTGAAGTTCTGCCATGTACAATTGGCATAGCTTTGTTCAAGGATATCTATGGGGGCCTCAAGCTGCTCTGCACATTGGATAAGGTTTATTTGCCCATTATCTTGAAAAAACCTGGCCCAGTAGCCAATGCCTCCCATTTTCGCCTCTGTCTGCTTGAAGGTACTATAGACAAGATTGGCAAAACCCTGTCCAAGGGGGCCATCCCAGTAGTTTGGGACACAGTCATATCTGAAGCCGTCCACATGGTAACAGTCTAACCAGTGATGATTCACAGTGAAAAAGAAGTCCCTGGTGAATGCCTTATTGAAGTCCGTACTCTGGCCAAAATAGTCCTTGGCAAAATGTCCCATGAATGGATTCTCGACAAAGCCAAGCTGCGCGTAGAGGTAATGATATGGAAAATGTTCGTCCGTATGGCCATATACCACGTCGAGTATTACTGCAATTCCCATCTGGTGGGCTGCATCGATCAATCTTTGTAGATCCCGCCTCTTGCCAAAACGTTCATCAACACCAAAATATCCCAGGGGCAGAAAGCCCCAGTCCACGGTATTTGATACGTTGAATACGGGCATGAGCTCAAGACAATTGATGCCAAGATCGGCAAGATAGGCAAGTCTTGAGATCACTCCATCTATGCCGCCGCCGAACTCATTGATCATGAGCTCGTAGATTATGAGATCCCTGAGAGACGGGGTCTTCCAATTGGCCTCTTCGCTGCTCCACTCATGCTGAACGTAGCCAAGAGTGAAGGCGGAAAGCTTTCCTGTCCCGAACTCTCTCGCAAAGGGATCTATGATCCAATCGATTTCCCGGTATAGACGTGAATTCTCGAGGCAATATCTATAGAGATACCGTCCTGGCTCGCCCCACGACGACCCTGGAACAGGGGCAAAAGATGGATCTATCCTGATTTCACCTCTCCACAAATCTCCATATTCGGGATCGAGATCGTGTTCGAGCTCAAACTCCAGGGGTGGTATGTCCTGAAGGAATTGATCATTCTCATGGATAATCTTTACGTACAGTCTGTTGCCATCCCTGGGATCTATCCAGGGCAGTAACACATTGAATAAGACCAAATCGTGTCCCATCTGTCTAAAGCCGAGGTTTTCAAGTGGAAGAAGCTTCATCTGTACATCTCCATGGAAATGACTCTATTTTCACCTAAGAGGTGAAAGCCCGGTTCGTGATCAATCTCCAGGCATGTGAACTGCCTAATCTGGGCTAAATGATAAGTCTATAACTCAACTTTCGGAGTAAAT
>Ga0256833_1000019_pt1 | contig 137539 bp, 137 predicted proteins | sample 356284metaG_FD_190535 | JGI IMG/M metagenome (GOLD analysis project Ga0256833, IMG submission 190535) | Hydrothermal vent microbial communities from Mid Atlantic Ridge, Atlantic Ocean - 356-284 | ecosystem: Environmental > Aquatic > Marine > Hydrothermal vents | place: Atlantic Ocean: Mid... | reverse complement strand
TGCCCAACCCTTCTGGGACAAAACCCTCGTGATGGCTGCTGTCAAAGTAGTCTTACCATGGTCTATGTGACCTATGGTGCCTACATTTATGTGCGGCTTCGTACGCTCAAATTTCTCCTTGCTCATGGTGTATTGCTCCTCAACATATTTATACTGATGGAAATAAAAAAGGTCCCAAATTATTGTGCCCAGTGTGGAGCCCACGACCGGGATTGAACCGGTGACCTCTTCCTTACCAAGGAAGTGCTCTACCGACTGAGCTACGTGGGCATAAGCTATGGAGCGGGAAACGGGACTCGAACCCGCAACCCTCAGCTTGGAAGGCTGATGCTCTAGCCAATTGAGCTATTCCCGCCACATCGCATCTATTTCATTTTGACCCGGCAGGTAGTCTGTCTCCGAATCAAAACCCATCCTTGTGTAAAAATAAAAAATGGTGGAGAGGGGAGGATTCGAACCTCCGAAGGCATCGCCAACAGATTTACAGTCTGTCCCCTTTGGCCACTCGGGAACCTCTCCACTTCGTTTTCATGGAGCTGGCGATGGGACTCGAACCCGCAACCTGCTGATTACAAATCAGCTGCTCTACCAATTGAGCTACGCCAGCTCAAGCTGAGCAGAAAATAATAGTATGTAAAATTGAAATTGCAAGTATTTTTTCTACTCGAAAAAAAGGGGCCTCGTATAGGCCCCTGTGCCGTCTAATATATTTTAACCTATTCTGACAAAAAGGGATATTAACCCTTTTCTTCCTCAGACTCTTTTTTTTCTTCCTCTTCCTCGGCAGGTGGACCTACCGGATTGACAGGTATCTCAAGCCCAAATCCTGCCTTGCCAGCCTTCATGTCCTCTTCGTACCGTTGATAGACATATGCTGTTGTCCTATAAAGCAAGTGGGCAAACTTACTATAGGGCACAGCGAGAAACAAGGTCACTACTGTTGCTAGATGCAGGATATAGGTTGGATATGCAATGGCACCTATGTTCATGAGCCTGAACAATTCGGCAGCCACCCCTGTTATACCCACAGAGAATATCAACCATATGAGTATCCAATCTTGTTCCGAGCTCTTGAGCACCCCTTCTGCCGTCTTTTCTTTCCTCATCTTTATTATAAGCCAGGCACCTACGATAAGCATGATGGCTGCAATATTGGCGAATATCTTGATGGGATTCCACAACGGCATTGGGGTAAATTCTTCATGGAGGAAAGGTACATATATTATATCATTAAGGATAAAGACCACCGTAGTCACTATGAAAAGCATGATAAAAGACCACAGCAGCAACTTATGTCCCTTGGCCCTTTCTGCAGTCTGACCACATTTCTCAAACCTTGTATGGGCCAATATCTCTTGAAATGCTGGCACCAGATATTTTGAGAAAAGGATACCCATTGGCGGATGTGGACCAGTACCGGTATAGGAGACAACCCCCGATCCCTTGCTTATGTCTGCCCAGAAGTTTGTTATCCCCTTATATGATGCCCATACCACCAAGCCAACTATGGGTAGGACTACTATGTCTATGGGAATAAAAGTAAAATACTCGTGATAATTTACATCTCCTTCTGGGAAAGGGAACTTGACCCCTGTATGCAGTGACCACAGAAAGGCCACGATATACCATACCACGAATGCCGCAATCACGGTCCCAAGAACCCCTGCAGTATTAGACAGCAGATCTGCCAGGGCCTTGGGTTCAGCATAATGCTTGATAGCATTTATACGAATTGCACCAAGGACATCACCGGGTTTGGCATCCCTTGGACAATATGCAGAGCAGTCACCACACTGGTGACAAAGCCATACATCTGCGTCTCCTGCTATCTTATCAGCCAATCCCCACTGAGCCCAGAGCATTTCCTTACGCGGAAATGGGCTGTCTTCTGTGGAAAGCGGACACACAACTGAACAGGTCGCACACTGGTAACACTTGTTGACAGTGTCGCCACCAGCGGCCATAACCCCCTTAATAAACGATAAATCCGGCTGTATCTTCTTTGTTTCAGCCATTTCAGGTACCTCCTACCAGCCTTTGAAAGGATTAGGTCCCATTTCAAGAACGTCATCGACAAACGAATTGATTATCTCAGGAACTTTATCGTATTCGTCTATGGCTATTTCTACAAGCCTAACCCTTTCTGGTTCCATTCCGAGAGAATTAAGTGATTCGGCCACATTATCCATACGCCTATTGGCTAGTTCACTACCCTTTACAAAGTGGCACTGATACTCATCACCAAACTTACATCCCAAGAGCAAGGCGCCATCCAACCCACTGGACATAGCATCCTTGATCCAGGATACGTTGACTGACCCAAGACAACGTACAGGTATAATTCTCACAAGAGGTGACCAGGAAAGACCCTTTCTGGCCGCATTTTCAAGGGCAGGATAGGCATCGTTTTCACAGACAAAGCATACCATCCTGAGCTTCTCATCATCATCGTCTGGCACCTCTATGGCCTTGATCATGGAACCAACGATATCGATATTGTAGTCCTTGAAGCCGATGATGCGCTCTGGACATGCACCCATACAGGTCCCACAACGACGACATCTGGTGGGATTTGGTTTTGGAGTACCCTTTTCATCGTCGTCCAAGGCACCAAAGGGACATTCCTCAGTACAACGTTTACACTGGGTACAACGCTGGAAGTAGAAATCAGGATAGTCGAAATCCCAGGTGCGCGGATGTACAGCATGACCCTCTTCGGCGGCGACAACAGACTGTATCGCCTTGAGAGCTGCACCAGTTGCATCCTCCATGGATTCCTCTATGGTCATGCATCTCCTCACCCCACCTGCAGCATAGATACCAGTACGTCTGGTCTCGTAAGGGAAACAGATAAAGTTGGAATCGCAGTAACCACCGAACAAATCAAGGTCACGAAAGGCAGGACCCTGTCTATAGGCCAAATTGACAACAGCTTCGTCCCTGGTAGTGGGTACCATACCTGTTCCCAGGACTACTAGATCCACATCAACATTTATATCTTCCCCAAGGATCGTATTCTCAACCGTAACATTGAGGGTGTCCCCATCTGGTTTGACTTCTGTAACCGCACCCTTTGTCAGAAAGATCCCAGGATCATCTTGCAGGCCTTTATAGAAATACTCATACTTTCCTACCGACCTCATGTGCTGATAGAAGATGTACGCCCTACCATTTTCTGGCTGGTCTTCCCTGAGGTACTTGGCATGTTTGAGGGCTACCATACTGGTAACGGCACCTGCATAAGGAAAATCTGCATCATCGTCCTTGCCACCAGGGCTAAGGATGAATGCTACCGAGGTCACCTCCTTGCCATCAGAAGGACGTTTTATCTTACCTTCCTTGGCCAATTCCTCATACTGTACATTGGTAATCACATTGGGGTTGCCCCATGCAAGGTGTTGGAACTCGTCTTCTGCTGGTTCATAGGGCTTCCAACCAGAGGCAAGGACAACAGAACCAACCAACTTTGCGTCTGGATCCTCCTCCATGTAGTCGCGGCGGCCCTCATTCTTTTCATCATATAGTTTTTTCTGGTCCTCGGCAGAAAGCTCATTGCCGTTCTCGTCCAATTTTTCTTCATCCGTCAAGGGCACAGGCGCATCCCATTCGCTCTTGGTCCCTGTCTCTTTCAAGGAAACCCTGAATGCACCTGGAACACCACCGATCCTGGCAACTTCCGTATTGGTGTGCACCTCAATGTTGGCATTTTCATTGACCTTGCCGATGAGTTCCTCGACCACAGGATCCATGAGCTTAGAATAATCTGGCCCAAGGGGTATCTGCTTACGTAACTTGGCAGCAAAGCCTCCGAGTTCAGGCTGACGTTCCACCAGCAAGACATTTTTCCCTGCATTGGCCGCTTCCAAAGCAGCAGTCAGACCTGAAACACCACCACCGATGACCAGCACACCCTCATTGGCGTCTTCCATCTTGTCTGGAGTAGGGATTTCTGCCTTCTCACACCTGGCTATCGCCATGCGGATGTAATCTTCTGCCAATTCCTGGACGTGCTCCTTTTCTTTTTCAGGGTCTTCGGCATCCTCTGGTATCTGATGACTCCATGCCACCATCTCCCTGAGCCCTGTCTTTTCTACATAAACCCCAGGGATGTTCAGGCCTTCAAAATTATACCTGATGGACACACCAGCAATGGCAATGGCATTCAACTCCTCGGCCTCTACGTCAGCCTTGATCATCGCCATGCCCTCTGGTGAATAGAGATCATCGTGTTTCTTGGCAACTGCCACGCCGAGTTCACTGGTAGCAAGCTCCAAGAGCTTGTCCACATCCACAGCATCGGCAATCCCATCTCCTGTATATACGTACAAACCTATCTTTTTAGACATTAGCCTGCCCTCCTCACAAGTGTCTGAACAGCCTTGAACGCGGCAGCTGTGGCGCTCTGGGCCGAGGATACAACATCTATTGGCCTCATTGCGCAGCCGCAAGGAATGATGCCGTCTTTAGGCACGACAAAACCGTCCTGATCATATTCTATTCCAGGGATCTTGGTATCAGCACCTGTGGGCTGCATACCAGTGGCAAGAACAGCCATGTCCACTTCCTGCTCTTTCTTGCCCCCCCCGATTGTATCCTCAGCAATAAGCTTTACTGATCCGGGGGCTGATCCCGGCTGGATATCAGCCACCTTGCCCTTGATGAAATGAACCTTGTCATCTTCCTTGAGCTTCTTGTAGAAATTCTCATACTTGCGGCCTGGCGACCTGATATCTATATAGAAGACATATGCCTCTATATCCGGTGATTGTTCCCGTAGGTAGGTAATCTGTTTAAGAGTTGCCATACAACAGATATATGAGCAGTAGCCCAGATGATTCTCGTCCCTGGAACCTGCACACTGAACAAAACCTACGGTCTTGGGCTCTTCGTTATCGGAAGGACGAAGTATCTTTCCCTCAGTAGGACCCGACGGAGAGGCTAACCGCTCCATCATCATGTTTGTGATGACATTGTCGAATTCGGAAAATTTCAGATTGTCGATCTTGTTGGGATCATAGGGCTGCCAACCAGTAGCCATTATGATAGCCCCTACGTTCAGATTGACTGTTTCTGGTTCCTGATTGGGATCCACATGCCCTGCTGGCATGGCTGACTTTATCGCCTCTATCTCAGATGTATCCACATTGTCCATGTCCAGAACACATTGATGGGGATATGCCATTGGATGTGGCAGATAGATGGCCTTTCTCGTGTTCATCCCAAAATTGAATTCGTTAGGGATCTCCGTAGTAGCCGCTGCCTCCCCAGGTTTGCAATTGGTGCATTGCGGTGTCGTACCCCTTGGCCTTACCTTTATGGAGACATTGAAATCCCCAGGGCCACCACTCACTGATTCCACATCAGCCATGGTGTAGAAGGTGATCCGAGGATTGGTCTTTATCCTCCTGAAATTCATTTCGAGCCCGCAGGTTGGTGGGCAAATCTTGGGAAAGTACTTGTTAAGCTGGGCAACCCTGCCGCCCAGATAGCTTTCCTTTTCTACCAGATAAACGTCGTAGCCCATTTCAGCGGCCTCGACGGCGGCCGTAATTCCACTAAAGCCTCCGCCAATGACTAAGATGCTATCACTCATCTCCCCGCTCCTTTTTTATTTGAATTTTTACCACATCTTAAATGCAGCTTGAAACTAAACTATTGCAGGACAAGTGGTCCACGGCAACACTCTTCACAAGTCAAAGCATCCCCGTGGGACACTTCTGCCTGAAAAAGATAAAAAAATGCCAGGCACCGAGGGGCCGGTGCCTGGTCAGTTATACTAAGTTCCAGAACATTTGCCAATATCTAATTGGCTAACCCTAATTAATCAGCAATGATCTGGTAACACTTTTTCTTCATGCAGGTCCACTCTCCAGAATTAGGATCATACTTGGAGTTCACGAAGCACTTCCAACCGCCTTCGTCAAAACCCTTGTCATCAACCTGCATAAAATCTCCACGATAGTAGAAGCCAGGATACCTGGACTCTTCGCGGAACTGGATATGACGGAGGTGGTCTTCGACTGTCCAGATCCTGTGGAGGTTCTCCCAGGCCCTGAGGAGCTCATGGAGACCACCTGCGGCCATCTTCTCGGAATCCTCTCTGAGCCACTGCAGGTGTCTCATGACGATCTCAAGGAGCTTGCCATTTGTCATGTAGTAGGGGGACCAACCACCACCGTACTCATCCGTGTACTTCATGAGGCGCTCCATCATGTGACGAGGCTTGATGTAGTTGGGGTTGACCATTTCATGGGTGGTCTTCTGATAATTCTCGTAGTATACCTTTACTGGCTTGTAGATCTCTTCCTTGAGCTCTTCCTCGCTCTGTTTGAGAGACGGGGCAAAGTCGGCGTTGTCACGAATATACCTTGCCATAGACTTCGCTGCGATACGGCCCTCTGAATGCGCACCTGAGGAGAACTTGTGGCCGGATGCACCCACACCATCACCAGCGGTGAACAGACCATTTACCGTGGTCATCCTGTTGTATCCCCACTTGTACTCATCTGGTACCCAGTCTTCACTTGGTCCACTTACCCAGATACCGCAGCAACCGGAGTGAGAACCGAGCATGTAAGGCTCTGTAGGCATTATCTCGGAGCCAACCTTCTCAGGCTCGATATTCATCGAGGCCCATAGACCTGCCTGGCCAACTGACATGTCGAGGAAATCTTCCCATGCCTCGCTCTCCAGCTCTTTCCAGTATTTCTTTAGGGCCTTTTCATCCATACCCTCTGCCTTCTTCTGCTCAAGGAATGCATTGAGAGCTGCAGCAGTATCCATGAAGATAGGACCACGGCCTTCCTTCATCTCGAAGAGCATGAGGTGGTTCCTGAGACAAGTAGGTGTAACAGCAGATTCGCTGTAGGGTTTGTACTTGGCAAGCTCTGCCTTGGCGGCATCGCTCTTTACGTAATGTTCACCATAACCGTTGGTAACTGTTGCCTTGAAGAGCAGGAACCATGCACCAACAGGGCCATAACCATCCTTGAAACGAGATGGGGTGAAACGGTTTTCCATCATGGTCATCTCGGCACCGACCTGCATGCACATGGCATATGTGGAACCAGCGTTCCATACAGGGTACCAGGCACGACCCTTACCTTCATCAGTTGACCTCGGACGGAAGATATTGACTGCACCGCCGCAGGCTACCATGATTGCCTTTGCCTTATAGATACAGACCTTGTTCTCACGGGTGCTGAAACCTACGGCACCGGCAATGGTGTTTTCCTTGTTGGCATCCAGAAGGAGCTTGACTATGAAGACACGCTCGTGAAGGTCATATCCCTTTTCCTCAAGGGCTGCCTTCGCTGCCTCACCCACGATACACTTGTAGGATTCACCATTTATCATGATCTGCCATTTACCTGTACGGACTGGTTTTCCGCCCTCGGTAAGCTTTTTGCCTTCGTCTCCCTTCTGCTTCCAGATTGGAAGGCCCCATTCCTCAAAATGATGAACAGAATCGTCGACGTGACGGCCAAGATCAAAGATCAGGTCCTCGCGAACGATACCCATGAGGTCGTTTCTGACCATCCGGACGTAATCGGAAGGGGTATTCTCGCCAATATAGGTATTGATGGCTGAAAGACCCTGGGCAACAGCCCCGGAACGCTCTACAGAGGCCTTGTCCACCATGCAGCAGGTTGCTCCATCAGGCAGCCACTTGCCGATCTCAAATGCAGCGCCACATGCTGCCATACCACCGCCCACGATGAGGGCGTCATAGTTGTATTCTTCGACCGCTACTTTGGAAAGATCTGGCTCGGCCAAGAGTTCCCAAGTCGGTTTATTTGGAAGTCCCATTTTTTATTCCTCCTTTAAAAATTTTTTGGTTCAATTCCTGGTTAAAATTTTGATCAATAGCCCTGATTATGCAAAATCAGAGGGCTTGCAGGTTGCCCTTGCACTGTCAGCAGTCTCGGTGAAGAGCAGCTCGCTGTCCAGTTGATCGGCGCCTGGAGAAGGCTTTCCGTCATAGGGTTTAATTGAACCTTCTGGAGTAGTCCTGATGGGGAACTTGAAGCGCTTTACATTGCCATTCCTAAACTTGATCGTCCACATAATGGAATCGGTACCGCGCATTGGCTGAACATAACCGCCCATTGGGGCCACGTCAGCATAGTGGCGGACTTCGATTGCTCCCTGAGGACAAATCTTGACACAGGAGTAGCACTCCCAGCACTGATCAGGTTCCTGGTTGTAGGCCTTCATCTCGTCTGGATTGAGAACCATCAGATCATTGGGGCAGATGTACATGCATGCTGTCTTCTCCCCACCTTTGCAACCATCACATTTTTCCGGGTTGACAAAGCTTGGCATTTTAATACCTCCTACACGTTTTTTATTTACGTCCTATACAATTGATAAGGCGGGCCTGAACGGCCCGCAGCCTCTTACACTTTGAAACTCTACGTCTCTGCTTCTACTTCAGGTCTTCAAATGCACCCTTCTTGATCTTTACAGCCCTTGCTTCTGGATTGGAGTAGTATTCTGCCAGGATAGCAAGTACTTCCGGCCTTGAAAATTCTGGCGGAACCTCATCGATTTTGCCTTCGCTCATGAGACGACGGAACTTGGTACCACTGACAACCACTCTATCCTCCTTGTCGTGGGGACAGGTCTTAAGAGATGCCATGCCTCCACACTTGTGGCACCAGAATGTCCAGTCGATCTTCAGGGGCTGAAGCTCAAGTGCTCCATCCCACAGCTTGTCATAGATCTCCTGAGCCTCGAACAATCCATAGAAATCGCCAACACCTGCATGGTCGCGGCCAATGATAAGATGAGAGCAACCGTGATTTTGGCGGAAAATTCCATGAAGGAGAGCCTCCTTAGGCCCGCCGTAACGCATCTCAAGGGGATATACACCAAGTACTGTGCGCTCCATGTTGTAGTAGTTATCAAGCAGCGCCTTATAGCACTTCATCCTCCAGTCTCCGGGGATGTCACCGGGTTTCAATCTTCCTACCAGGGCGTGGATGAATACACCATCAAGAACTTCCTGAGCAATCTTGGTGAGATATTCATGGGAACGGTGAATAGGATTCCTTGTCTGAAATGCTGCAACAGTACTCCAACCTCTGTCTTCAAAGATCTTGCGAGAGACCTCAGGATGCATATATGCATCACCATACTGCTGCTTGAAATCCTTTTCTGACAGGGTCTTCACTGGGCCACCCACGTAATACTTACCGGAATTGAGCACCTGCTGAACACCGGGATGATCTTCTTCAGCCACCTCCCAGAACCTCTCTGAGTCAGGACCTTCACCCTTGAAGCACAGCTCACACTCTTTCCTCTTGTCTGGCTCCCAAATCTCCTGAATCTCCATGGTGGCCATGAGCTCACCAGTATCACTGTCGTGAAGAGCTACCTTGTCGCCTTCGTTAATAGTCTTTCTGGTTTCTTCGTCAACAGACAGGGTAACAGGCAGAGGCCACATGGTGCCCGGGTCCACCTTGCGCAGCTTCATCTCTTCGACCACTCCATCATAATCGTCCTTGGTCATGAAGCCGTTCAGCGGGGTAAATGCGCCCATGCCCAACATGAGTATATCGCCCGACTCCCTTGAAGAGATATTCAGCCTCTTGTAGTCTTTTGCGCGCCCAACCTCATCTTCTCTTTCAGTACCCTTCAAGAGAAGCGGCATGAGCTTCTTTTGTGAACCGTGTGGATTAACTAAAGCCATTGCCCTAAATCTCCTTTCTTGATAATTTTTTGTATTTTTCGAGCCTACTACCCGTGTAATCTAAATGAATTCTCATTCATTGGTGTTTAAAATGAATCGGTGCTCAGGAATGACACATATTTTATATTCCCTGCGAGGAAAATTGTCAAGAGGAATAATTAATCAGTCGCTCTTTAAAATGGTGCCGAAGGGGGGAGTCGAACCCCCACGGGCGGTTGCCCACTACCCCCTCAAGATAGCGTGTCTACCAATTCCACCACTTCGGCACATAGAAGGGAAACACTATTTATGTTGTGCAGCCGGTGTTTTGCCAACTGCTGATTCTGCCTGCTTAGCAGTTTCTGCCTGCGGTTTTGCAGGTGACTGTGCTGAGGGAGATACCGCCTTCCTACTTGGTGTCACTACCCCAGTAGCTGGCTTCGTATTCAAGCCCTCACTGCCCTTGGTGACGGGTGTTGCAGGCATCTTGGGCAACTGAGCCGGTACAACTGGGGTCTGCTGCACCTTCTGCATGACAGACTCCCCTCTGCTATGTATAGACAGGTATGTCAGCGAAAGGGAGGTAAGCATGAAAACTATTGCAGCCACAGTGGTAACCTTGCTCAGCAGGGTTGCCGGCCCTGCACTGCCGAATATTGCCTCACTGGAGCCAAACACTGCCCCAACCTCTGCCCCCTTGCCCTGCTGGAGGAGGACTGTCACCACCAAGACGGTACATGCTATGACATGTATAACCACCAAAAATGTAAACATTAAATTGATTACCTATTCAGTTTTCTTCATATTTTACTATACTGGCAAAACTTTCCGGATCAAGGGACGCACCCCCCACCAGTGCTCCGTCCACGTCTTCAAGGGCCATGATCTGTCTGACGTTTCCGGGCTTGACCGAGCCACCATACAATATTCTTATATGTTGTGCAACTGCTTCACCCACACGTTCTTCAATGAATTTCCGAACCAGACCATGGGCCTCTTGGATCTGGTCAAGACTTGCCGTCTGGCCAGTGCCTATAGCCCATACAGGTTCATATGCTATGGAGATATTGTCGTATTCTGTGGCCTCCAACTGATTGAGACCAAGATCGAGTTGACTTGAAAGTATCTTGCCCGTCAACCCTGCCTCTCTCTCTTCCAGGGTCTCTCCAATACACAATATGGCACTCAGACCATGCTGTACTGCGGCTTTGACCTTTTTGGCAATGAACTCGTCATCCTCCCCAAAGATATGACGTCTTTCCGAATGGCCAAGTATGACCTGATCAATATCTATGGAGCGAAGCATCAAGGCAGAGATCTCGCCAGTAAATGCCCCCTCTTCTTCTGAATGCATATTCTGAGCAGCTATCCTCACCACAGTGCCAGCGACTATCCTCCTTGCATCCTTCAGGCATATAAAAGAAGGGGCGATCATGACTTCTCTGTGGTGCACGTCTTCCACCAATGGCAGAAATACCTTGAAAAAGGCCTCCATTTCTTGGATGGTCTTATGCATTTTCCAGTTGGCTGCAAGAACAGGGATTCTCTCTGCCATTATTTCAATCCTCCTTTCTGTCTGGAAGAACACTCCTCAAGTGCCTTGAAGCCAGGCAGTTCTTTACCTTCGAGCAAGGTCAAGAAAGCCCCCCCACCTGTGGAGACATATGAGACATTCTCACTCTCCCCGGCCTTCTTGACAGCTGCACCTGTGTCTCCTCCACCTATAATGGAAAGGGCAGGAGTGGAACCTACTGCCTTTGCAACCTCCACGGTGCCTCTATCAAAAGGCTCCATCTCAAAGGCGCCCAAAGGCCCGTTCCAGACTATCGTCTTTGCCTTTTTTACCTGATCAACAAAAAGGGAGATGGTCTCAGAACCTATGTCAAGTATCATCATGTCCTCAGGTACCTCGGCTACCGATACCTCTTGCCACGTCACATCCGGTGCAAGCTCTTTGGCCACGACTACATCAACTGGCAACAGAAGGGACTTACCAGAACTTTCTGCCCTGTTCATTATATCCTTTGCCGTATCCACCAAGTCCATCTCGACCTTGGAATTCCCCACTGAGTAACCCTTGGCCAGCAGAAAAGTATTGGCCATGGCACCACCGATAACGAGGCTATCCACCTTTGACATTATAGTTTCGATTGCCCCCAACTTGCTCGACACCTTTGCACCACCAAGGATTGCCACAAAAGGCCTCTCAGGCTTGTGCATAGCCTTCTTGAAATAGGTGATCTCGTTCTTCATCAAAAAACCGGCACCACACTCTACCACTCTTTTGGGGACCCCGACTACCGATGCATGGGCTCTGTGGGACACTGCAAATGCATCATTGACATAGGCATCGCACAGTCGGGCAAGAGACGAGGCGAATTCGGAATTGTTTTCTGTCTCTCCCTTGTGAAACCGTAGATTTTCCAACATGAGTACCTTTGACGGCTCCAAGGAAGCCACCATTTTTTCAACATCTTCTCCTATGCAGTCTGGGGCCATGACTACCTCCTGCTCCAGGAGAAGACCAAGCCTCTCAGCAACTGGAGCAAGACTGAACTCAGGCATCCTCTTGCCCTTTGGCCTGCCAAGATGAGAGGCAACAATCAACCGTGCACCATTGTTCAGGGCATATCTTATGGTGGGCAGCGCTGCCCTGATACGATTGTCATCTGTGATTTCAAGCTGTTCATTCAGCGGCACATTGAAGTCCACCCTCATGAAAACCCGTTTGGTTTCAAGCTCCATCTCGTCGATAAATCTTATCATGGGCAGCCTCCTTTTCAAATAATCGTCAGACAAAACAAGAAAAAGATTCTAAGACCCTGTATTCCCTGCACAGTAGACACCGTCAAGTGATCTTAAAAAAATGACGAATGCAACGACACCCAACCTATAGCATTGAATCCGCTATCGATGTGGTCCTCTCACCAAGGAGATTGGTATAGCTTCCCAATTCATTGTCGTACCAGCCATAGACAACCATCTTCGTTATGGGGATGGTTATGGTATCACAAATTATGGTTGTTGACTCTCCTATACCCCTACAGGCCTTCCTGGGATCTATCTGTATGGTTGCAGTCCGAGTATGGGTCTCTGTGCCTTCAATAATTGCAGCAGCCGCTGGCATCCCTATTATATCACTGGATACGTGTTGCTCCTCTGTAAAGATCAGCCTACCCTTCATAGGACCCTCGGCGGCCTTTTGGTAGATGCCGTTTATTATTTCCCTGTTTATTGGATTCTCCAGACTCTCGTCCTGGATCGTCATTACAAGGACTATCAAGGAACCGGTATTTGTAGGGATACGAACAGATTCAGCAATAAAACCAATATTTTTCATCTCTGGTATTACCAAGCCCAGGGCCTTTGCCGCACCCGTGGTAGTTAGGATGATGTTGTTGAAGATGCTTCTATTTTTCCTTAGGTCTTTGGCCCCGGTCTTGGGTAGTCTGTCCAGGACTTGCTGACTACCAGTTGCGGCATGCACTGTGACCATTGAAGCGGAAAGGATATTGTTTGCACCAAAATGGTCGAGAATGGGCTTGACCATGAAAGAAAGGCAAGTGGTCGTACAAGAGGCCGCTGAGATGAGCCTGTGTTTCTCCGGGATGTAATCGTCCTCGTTGATACCCATGACAGTGGTCACGGCATCCTCTGGCATATCAGCTGCCTTGTCCTTTATCTTGAAGGGGGCTGAGAGGATCACCTTTTCTGCCCCGGCATCGAGATGGCCTCTGAGACTTCCCCTTGGATGGTCGGCAGGCAAAGTTGGATCCCGAAAAACGCCTGTTGTATCCACCACCAGTCGTACTCCATTTCCCTGCCAATCTATGCCCTTGGGGTCCCTGCTCTGTCTGAGTATAGTCACAGGGACTCCATCCACTGTCATCCTGCCAGTTGCCTCATCGAGGTTTTCAATGACACGGGGACAGCTGTGCCCATATAGATATGCCCCAAGCCTACCATAGGTACTGTCCCTTTCTATGGAAGCTGCTATATCCTGGAGCCCCTGGCCTACCTGTCGGCCGATATTGACTACTATCTCTGAAAAACTCTTCTTGCTCACATAATACCAAAGGCTCAATTTACCTATTCGTCCAAGGCCATTTATCCCCAGTTTCATAGGCCGGGTTTCATTGTTTGATATTGACATGGGATACCTCCTCCAACTCATAATTAGTTTTCATAACAGTCTCAAAACACCATGAAGATCCGGGCCCTTACAAACAGACTCCTGAAAGGCCCAACCCCCAAGACTATTTATCAAGGGCACCTCTGCCCGATACTTCAGACAAGGGATACGTCTTCTTCCATCCTTGTCTCGTGATTTCCCAGATATACAAAGCCATTCCTACCATCTATACTGACATAATCACCTGAGCGAATGACGTGCCCCTGTATCTCCGCCTTCCCCTCTAACTCATAGACCCTCATCTGTTCACAACCTACAACGCAGGTCTTGTCCAACCTGAATGCCACGATCGAGGCATGGGAAGTCTGGCCACCCTTGGCTGTAAGAATGCCATCTGCAGCAGATATTCCTTTGATATCGTCTGGCACAGTATCGGAACGGATCAAGATGAGCTTGGTCCCCGGTTCCTCTCTACGTATCTGTTCTATCTCTTCCAAGGTGAACACGGCCTTTCCACTCAAGGCCCCGCCGCTTACTCCAATCCCCCTGGTCAGGTAACTCTCCTCCAATTCCTCTGAAGGCACAAAGACACTGACCCTGCCACGTCTCTTGGTAACCATATCCCTCGTCTGGAGGATATAGAGATCAGAACCCTTTTCACCTTCAAAGGTAAATTCTATCTCCTGAGGGGTCCACTTCTTCTCGAAGATAAGGTACCTGACCCACCTGAGCAGGGCATTGTATATCTCTGGAAAGCGTCTCTCCAGGCTTTGATCCACTGCCATACTAAGTTCTTCACTCTGCTCAACAGAGATGGGATTTGTTGCCACGAGCCCGCTGACTATATCCTCTCCCTGATTTCCAACCGTATAGTCCCCCCACAGGCTGATACGATCCAGCTTTTTATGGGGGTTGGCTGTAAATACCACTCCAGTTCCTGAAGACGAGGAAAGATTTCCAAATGCCATAGATTGGACTATGACAGCCGTGCCCCAATGATCGGAGATCTCCATTATCTCTCTATAGGCCTTTGCCTTTTCAGACTTCCAGGACTGGAGGACCAACCTTATGGATGCAAGAAGTTGTTCGAAAGGATCGTCTTCGATCTGGATCCCCCTTTCCACCACCGCCTCCCTGTAACTCAGGGCAAGCTCCTTCATCTGCTCGCCGGTAAATTCGCGTTTCTTCCTCACCCCGTACCTGGCCTTTTGGCTCTCCATGAGAGCACTGAAGACCTCCCGCTCAAGCCCCTGAGACATGGCCCAGGATTGGATAAAACGGCGGTAATTGTCCCAGGCGAACCAGGCGTTGCCAGTTTTCTCGGCAAGGCCCTGGGTGATGTCGGGATTAATGCCAACGTTTATGATGGTTGACATCATACCTGGCATGGAGATGGCAGCTCCGCTTCTCACAGAAAGAAGCAATGGATTTTCCCTGTCCCCAAATCTCGCATCTGATCGCTCTTCGATCTCCGTAACCCCAATACGCACCTGGTTCCTGAAATTTCTGTATGCACCTGGCAACTTATAAAAAAGGGAATAATATCTGAAGACCTCTGTGGTCACAACTATGGCTGGAGGAACTGGTAGGCCTTCTTGGGCCAGGAGGAGGAGGTTGTATCCCTTATTGCCAAGCTGAATAAGATTGCCTGTAGATCTGTCTGGATTATAGATGGAACAAAGATCTTGGCCTGGATCGTAACTGAGGAGCATGTCCAGTTCTCTTGGCTCGAGAAATTCCCGCTGTTCCCTGAGGACCTGGTACAGCCTTGCAATGAAATTGTCCAGGTGTTGTAATCCAAAAGTCGAAGAGATAAGACCCCTTAAAAATGATTCGGATACGTGATGCACCACGTCTGTCAGGGAGGCGTTTTCGTGGATCGCTGCCTTGTATTTTGGTAGTATCCTGTCTGGCCATAGCTGACGTATGATCTCGTTGAGATTGTCTTCATGAGGGCTTAGATAATAGACATAGATCATGTCCTTGACACCCTCGGAAAGCCCTTTGACAATGTCCAGGTATTGGGTAAATGAAAAACGCCTAACACCAAGGGATTTCTCCAACAGGGTGAGATATGTGGAAAATTTCTTGGAATAGACACCATTTAGTTGAACAGCACGCCACAGAAGTTTCAGATGCCTGAGGATGGTCACAAACGTAGCCCTGGTGATGAAGGGCACCTCGATCTCTGCTATCAGCCTTTCGAAAAATATGTTTCCGAGATTTTCAAGGCGGAAGGTAAGGCCCAGGGCGTCAAATTTCCTCTCATGGTATTTACCGTACATAGACGGTATGTCTGCTGCTATGTGCCTCTTGTGATAGATGCTCTCCTGGACCTCGAATCTCTCCTTGGAAAGGATGATATCCTTTAGTTTTTCGAGCTCATCCAAGATCACCTTCAGGGCCTCTTCACTGTCATCAGAGTCTATGATGTCAAGGACCTTCTCAAGGCCTTCGAATCCGAGTTTTTTCGCCTCTTCCAAGTGATAGCGAATCTCTTGGACTCCAAGGTGATATTTCATGTACTCCAGCCGATACATCTTCACCAAGAGCTGTACCCGTCTCTTTTCATGATGAGGCACGTCTTTGACCTGATCTATCAACTCTTGCACCCTTGATTCGGGCACGTTCAACAATATATCGAGCTTCCTTGCAAATGGCTCCATACCAAGGACTGAGGCCAAATGCCTGATTATCTTGTGCACATGGTCTATATATGGACCCGAAGTAGGGATCTGTCCGAGAATTTCAGGTGCAAGATAGGGCTTGAGACCGGTTTTTTCTCTGGAATACCAGAAACAAAAGATGGCCTCTATAAAATCTACAATGAGATTATTGCTTTCCACATGACTCTGCTTCCTGAGAAAGTGGATCAGCAGATCCTTCCTCCTCGAGATCTCATCAAGTTCTGTGGATACATCTCTAAGCAACCCCTCTGCCCCTATCTCGTTGAAATAGACCGGAATCGTCCTGGCAAATTCCTTGACCAGATTATAGATCGGCTCTATATCACTATTGAGTAGTTTCGTGATATCCCGCTGGAACAGATCCGTGTCCTTTATGCATGTTCCACCAAGCTGGAGGTTTATCGTAAGGGCAGACAGAAGGGTACTGCACACCTTGGGCTTCAAACAAACGAGATCTAGCCAGGCCCTTATGTTCTGCAGGTGTGCAGGGTTGCTGAGCACATGCCATTCTATGTCCACACCCTGGATCCCTGGTGTCTGAAAACCAAATTTGACTACCTCTTCCAGAAAGAGCTCTATTAATCTGGTATTCTCTCGTTGAAGGATCTCTCTGCCAATGGCATTTATGCACTGAAGTGCTGTCCGTGGGAATTGGCCCACCTGCTGCTTCAGGAGGGTGAAGCTCCTTGGCAATACCTTGCGGAGTTCATAGAAATCCGCTGTCTTTACCAGGCACAAGAGGTTTTTGTTGAGCTGGCGGAGGATTTCCTCATGGATGAGATTCAGGCCTTCCATCTCAACCATGTGGAAGAGAAAGAGCAGATATATGGAAATCCCCTCTACCTCACGGCCTTTTTCATCCTCAAAAGAGAGCCTGCATGGCATCTGGCCAAGTTCTTGGGCTATCTCCTTGTATTTTCGCACCACATCCATATAGCCTGGAAGCTCGATCAGGGCCAATACGGCCTGCCTTCCCCTCTTTTCCCTGGCGATTTCATGTACTTTGTCTATAACATCCTGGAAGTAATCATGGCTAACAGGGTCCAGAAGGCCCATAATCCTTTGGTAATCCTCAGGATCTATTCTAAGGCCATAGTTTCTCAGGCTTTGTTTCAGCCATTTCTGTGGCCCTTCGATACCAAGCCAATACCTATAGGAAACCAGGCGCACCTTGAGCATGAGCTCTTTACACCAGTGCCAAAGGTCCTGATGCTGTCCATTTTCAGGGACCCTGTCCGCCAACCTTCTCATAAGCCTTGCGATTGGATGGAAACTGGTGACAATGGCAGAAATTATTTCAGTGTCCACCTGATTCAGGCTCTCGAATATAGAACAGAAGGCCGGGAGTAATTTCTGAAGGGTTTCGTCATCGGTGGCTTGGACGATCTTTTCCATGTAGGCGAGAAGGCCATCAGCTGCTGCAACCTTCTGTTTCTTTCTGGGTGCCTTCTCTATGAGAGAGAGAAATGTCTCGAGCAATAACCTGCAGGCCTCCGTACCTTCTGGTGCCCGTATATAGGTATTGAAATTCTTGAGGGCAAAGGAGCGAAGATCACTCACCAAGGCGCTCCAATTCTTGAATGGGTGGTGTAATTCGAACAGAAGGTTGTCTGCAGCCCTGAGGACACCTTTGTAGTCGGAAACCGCCCTTCTCAAGACCTCGTACTTTTCCTCGATGTGTAATTGTTTGACCTCGGTTTCCTTGAGGTTTACCTTCAGGGCCTTTGACTGTTCGAGGATCTCCGCCATATCTTAAACTGCCTTGTTTGCTTCCATGTAGAGTATGAGATCAAGGAGCCTGTTCGAATAACCCCATTCATTGTCGTACCAAGACATGACCTTTATCAGCCTATCTTCTACGACCCTGGTACACTGGGCATCTACTATAGACGAATGGGGATTCATGAGGAAGTCACTGGACACCAGGGGTTCCTCCGTGTAGCCGAGAAACTTACTGGTAGCAGCCTTGAGTGCCTCGTTCACCTCAGGTACTGTTGCACTCTTCTCTACATGGACGACCAGATCCACCAAGGATACGTCTGGGGTTGGCACCCTTACTGCCAGACCATCGAACTTCCCTTGCAACTCAGGGATCACCTTGCTCACAGCAGCGGCTGCGCCTGTCTTCGTAGGGATCATATTGACTGCAGCAGCCCTCGCCCTCCTGAGATCGTTGTGGGGGAAATCGAGCAGCCTCTGGTCATTGGTATATGCATGAACCGTAGTCACAAGGCCGCTTACTATACCAAATCTATCCATGATGACCTTGGCTACGGGGGCTAGACAGTTGGTGGTACATGATGCATTTGAGATAATCTGGTGTTTGACAGGATCATAGTCATCCTCGTTGACACCCATGACTATGGTGACATCTTCTCCCTTTGCAGGGGCACTGATGATCACCTTTTGTGCCCCAGCCTCGATATGGCCGTGAGCAAGGCTGGCCTCTCTGAAACGGCCTGTGGCCTCAATCACATACTCCACGCCGAAATCAGCCCAGGGGATCTTGGCAGGCTCTCTGATGGCAGTACATCGAATCTGGCGACCATTGACCACAAAGCCCTCTTCATCCCAGGAAATGTCCGCATTGAACTGACCCATGACTGAGTCATATTTCAATAGATGGGCCAACACAGAGTTCTCGGTGAGATCGTTTACGGCAACGATCTCTATCTCTTCGAACTCTGGATACATCTTTGAGGCCCTAAAGACATTTCTTCCTATTCTTCCAAAACCGTTGATACCAACCTTAATAGCCATGGCCATCCTCCTTTGCTTTGTCATTGTTTATATATTTTCTATCTAATATTAAAATCTAAACAGCGTTAAGGGAATTTCATCTCCATTACACGAAAAATTTTTTTATTTTTCTCCTTGGGATCAGCAAATCGAAAACCAAGGGCCTGATAAAATCCTATTGCATTGTGATTCTCCCTATGGACGTCGAGCACCGCCTCTTTGATACCCCTTTTCAGGCCAAAGTCTATGGCTGAAAGAAGTAACCAATAGCCCAACCCCCTGTGTCTAAATCCTTCCTTGACAGCAATATTTAAGAGATAGAATTCTGTGCCCACTATCCTGAAGCAGATATAGGCAACGACCTCCTCAAGAGCGACCTTGGGACATCCTGCCCAAAACACGGAGGGGCTTTCAGGTAGTAGCTCCCTGATCAATCCATCTCTACTCCATGGTCTTAGATGGGCCTCATTTTCTATGTGACAAATAGAGTCCAGGTCTGAATGACGTACCCTTCTCAAAAGGAATCCAGATGGAGTCTTGAAGAATTTTGGCAGTGCCAGGGGCCTGGCTGGCTTAGCTGATTTCAAGACGAATAATGACTATTTCTTCAGGATCTGAGTGGCCTGACTTATGCTTTTTCTGGCATACTCCACTATCGATGCCGCTGTTTTGTAAAGATCAAGGGAGCCATCCCTGCACTGGGAAAGACGAATTAGCATGGGGAGATTTGCACCTGTTATCACCTCTATCCTTCCCTCTTCAAGGAAACTCAAGGTCATATTTGCAGGTGTCCCACCAAACATGTCTGTAAGGATAAGGATGCCATCGCCACTATCAACTTCCCTTATGGCCCTCTTGACCTCGTTTTTCATCTCTTCAACCGATTTCGAGGGATCAATGGAAAGGGCGATGAGATTTTCCTGGGGGCCAACGATGAAATTGGTCGTCTGAACCAGCTCTTGAGCTAGATTTCCATGAGCTGCAACTACTACGCCTATCATACGAGTTATCCTTCTCTGTCCAAGTCTCTATGGGTGACAATAACCTCCTGCCCCTGACGTGTAAACAATTCACCTATCCATCTAGCCATAGACACACTTCTATGTCTTCCCCCTGTACAACCTACTCCTATGACCAAATAGACCTTTCCTTCCTCCTGATAGAGAGGAATGAGAAAAGAAAAAAGCTGCTCGAGATAGCTGGCAAAATTCCTTGTCCTTTCATCATTGAAAACGAAGTCGTAAACTGGATCTTCTAGGCCACTGAGTGGACGCAGCTCAGGGACGAAATACGGATTGGGCAGGAATCGGACATCGAAAACAAGATTCACATCTGCTGGCACACCGTACTTAAACCCGAAGGACACCACATGGATCAATGGCCTGGTTAGATCCTCACGTGAAGAATACAGATCCAGCACCATCCGCCTGAGCTGATGTACATTCTTGTTCGAGGTATCAATGAAATTATCCGCATATTCCCTGAGGCCCCTGAGCCTGTATCTTTCCTCCTGGATAGCCGCCTTTATATCCCTCTTTTTCTGTAATGGATGTCTACGCCTGGTCTGGCTAAAACGTTGCACAAGGACATTGTCAGAGGCACCCAAGAACAACACCTCCAGATGAAACCCCTGGATCTTGACCTGATTGAAAATAGATTTGTATTGATCCAGGAAACCCTTTTCCCTCACGTCCATTACCAGCGCTATCCTTGTGGGGATCTCCGCGCTCTTCTCACTCAGGGACAAGAATTCAGGAAGAAGGGTGATGGGTAGATTGTCCACGCAGTAATAGTCCATATCCTCAAAGGCCTTAAGGGCCGTACTCTTACCCGACCCAGACATGCCTGTAATGACTACTACCTGTATATCCTTTTTTTTCAAAGCGATGGCCGCAAATACATTCCCCAAGAGTTCAAGTAACCTAACTAAAAAGCATCAGAGATGGTTTTCCGCCTCTGCAATGATACGTTTGATCTCGGCTGCATCCTTGGCATTTCGGATGCCATCAACCACTCCGTTCATTTTCAATACCCTGGAGACCCTTGCCAATACCTTCAAGTAGGTGGTGGTGGCATCATCCGGGGCCAAGAGTAATACTATCACATAGACAGGCATGAAATCCACTGCATCAAAGGACACCCCTTCTTTACATCTGGCCACGAGGACACACAATTCCTTCAGCCCTGGTATCTTGCCGTGGGGTATGGCTATACCCTGACCAATACCAGTAGTACCAAGTTCCTCCCGCTCCCTAAGGATTTCAAAAATCTGGTCGGCATCCATCCCGTCTGCTACCGATATTGCCCTTGCAGCCAATTTTTTAAGGACCTCTTCCTTGGAAGAGGCCTCAAAATCAGGATCGATGCCTTCGGTACAAAGATGGTTTAATATCCTCACTTATCTAAGGTTCCAATAGACCCAGTCCGCCGTCTTTACGCCAGTAGATCACATTTACCCTGTTGGTATCGGCATTTATGAAGGCAAGAAAACCGCTGCCACTTATTTGCAATTGATCTGCTGCCTCCTCTATTGACATGGGCTTGGGATTGATCTTTTTGATCGTTATAACTGGTTCCTGGCCAACGTTTTCGTTTGAATCTTCTGTCTTTTGCACGCTGCCTGTAGATGGGCTTGAATATCTCTTTTTTTTGATCTTTTCACGAAATTTTTTAAGCTGCCGCTCTATCTTGTCCAAGACGAGATCAATCGCTGCCCTGAGGTCATCATGTTCTTGCTTGGCTGCAGCCCTTATACCATCTCCGGACACTACCACCTCAGCAGTATTGCGAAACTTTTCAGATGACAGCACCACATGTATGTTCATGGGTGAATCACTGTACTTCATGAGACGAGAATATCTCTCCTTGACATAATCCTTCAATTCCTGGGATGGCTCTGTATGACGAAACGTCACATTAATCTGCATATAACTCCTCCATTTAATAGATAAAAAAACATCAGACCTTGGGGCGCTTTCTGCGGCTTGATGGTAAAATTCCCATGAGATCCCTATACTTGGCAACAGTCCTGCGTGCTATCTTGATGTTGTCTTTGGCCAAGATCTCCACAATCTGCTTGTCACTATATGGCTTGACCGGATCCTCTGACTCTATGAGCCGCTTGATCTTTTCCTTGACACTCTGGGAAGCTACCTCTGGAGAACCGTCCTTTCTGGGTAGTCCAGTGCTGAAAAAATATTTGAGTTCAAAGATCCCCTGGGGGGTGTGGACATACTTGTTAGAGGTAACACGGCTAATGGTGGACTCATGCATGCCGACATCCTCAGCCACATCCCTTAGAACCAATGGCTTGAGATAAGCTATACCCTTATCCAGGAATTCTCTTTGAAACTTTACGATGGACTGTGTAACCTTGAATATGGTCTTTTTCCTTTGGTGAATACTCTTTATAAGCCAGAGGGCTGACTTCATCTTTTCCTGGATGAACTCCTTGGCCTTGTCTGGTGCCTTTCCATTTTTCACTGCCTCCTTGTAAAAAGGACTTATCCTGAGATTTGGCATCTCTTCCTCATTCAAAGAGACCACATATTCGTCGTCCACCTTGTAGACATAGATATCAGGCACCACGTACTGGGTTGCCTCTGAACTGAAGGCCCTCCCAGGTCTTGGTTCAAGCCTCTTTATCACCTCTATTGCCTGCACAACCTCCTCAGGGCTACGCCCGGTGCTTTTGGCAATCTGCTGATAATTGTGAAGTTCCACCTGATGAAGATACTCAGATACCAACTCCTGGACCAAAGGATCCTCCAGGCCCAGATGGCGGATCTGTATGAGCAGACACTCCCTGAGATCTCTGGCCGCCACCCCTACTGGGTCGAATTCCTGTACCCTGGAGAGGACCGCTTCCACCTCTTCCTCACTGACAGAGGTTGCCTTTGCGATCTCCTGTACGGTGGCCTTGAAATAACCATCCCTGTCCAGGTTGCCTATGATGTGCATTGCTATATGCCTCTGACTCTCGTCAAGATCAGACAACTGGAGCTGCCATATCAAGTGATCTGGGAGATCAGAACTCGAGGCTACGATATTCTCGTAATTTGGCGCCTCTTTCTCCTCAAAGGAATAGGACGGCAGGGCACGTCTGTATTCGTCATCCCACACCTCCTGCCAGTTGGTCTCTTTGACAGCCTCTTTCTCCCAAGGGGTCTTTGCATCTTCAGATGCTGCCAAGTCAGGGACAACCTCTTGTCCCCATTCTTGATCATCCCCGACCGATGCACCTTCCGATCGCTCTTGCTGCTGTTCCAATTCCCCGGTAGAGACCTCCTCCAGTACCGGATTGGACTCAAGTTCCTGATTGATTGTTTCTATGAGTTCCAGGCGGGAGAGTTGCAGCAGTTTTATTGCCTGCTGCAACTGGGGAGTCATAACAAGTTGTTGCGAAAGCTTGAGATTTTGTCGAAGTTCAAGGGCCATAACTACCTAAAGTGAAAAGCCTTCTCCCAGATAAATTTTTCTTGCAATTCGGCTAGATGCAATCTTTTCAGGGCTACCATGTTCTATAACCTTTCCTTCGCTTACAATATATGCGCTATCACACACAGTCAAGGTCTCCCGAACGTTGTGATCGGAAAGGAAAATGCCTATGCCTTTTGCCTTCAATCCTTTTATTATCTCCTGAATGTCAGCCACGGCCAAAGGATCCACACCGGCGAACGGCTCGTCCAATAGAATAAATTTGGGGTCTGTAGCAAGGGCCCTGGCCACCTCCACACGCCGTCTTTCTCCACCTGAAAGGGATTCGGCCCTTTGAGCAGCCAAGCTCGTTAGTCCCATCTCTTCCAAGAGGCGATTCACCATTACCTCCTGCTCCTTCCTGTCCAACTGACGATTTTCAAAGACAATCCTGATGTTGTCTGCCACACTCAATTTCCTGAAGACAGAAGGTTCCTGGGGGAGATAGGTTATCCCTAACCTTGCCCGCTTATGCATTGGAAGCTCGGTGATATCCCGGCCATCCAGAAAGACCCTCCCATCGTCTGGTACTATAAGCCCTGCCATCATATAAAAAGTTGTAGTCTTGCCAGCTCCATTTGGACCGAGAAGCCCTACTATGCTCCCATTTTCCAGGCATAGATTCACTCCATCCACGACTCTTCTCTTCTTATAGATCTTGACTAATCCCTTTGCCTCCAAGAGGCTCCGCTCAGACGTCATCTTGATCAATCCGAATAGACAACAGCTTCCACTCTATCCTTCCCGGAACTTTCAACCACGCTCCTATTTTCATTGACAAACAGGGTTATCTTATCCCCCTTAATTGTATTTGAACCATCCCATATCCTGGCATCCTTGAGAAGCACTATCTTTTCCTGAGGCTTGTAATAGATCGCCTCCTTGGCTGTAGCCCTACGCTTTCCCTGAACGATCTTCAGATGTCCCCTGGCCACAATTTTTTTGAGCCTCCTACTTCCACTGTCCCCCTTGGTAGTGGAACCAGTTTTCCCAATCTTTTTGGCGTAAAAGACCTCCAACACATCAGAATATATGGTCAAGTCACCCTTTTTGGCCACCACATTCCCCATAAACACAACAGTACCCTTCTTATCCTTGACCTCCATCTTATCACTGGTGATCCTGATGGCCTCGGACTGTTTCTTTCCCCTTATCTTATCGGCAAAAGCAGCCTGAATAAGAACGGCCGACAAAAGAAGTATGCTACACAAAAGGAACAAAGCCGAATATCTCTTTTCCATGTTCACGACGACACCTCTTTCTCAGTCTATTGCAGACTCCTCATCGGAGAGCACGGCCCTTGGCGAGGCCAATGTCAATCTACCTTCTTTCATATAATATACCATGGAAGTGCCCAGGAGTCTGTTCCCTCCTGTACCCACCAATTCCGCTCTACCTGGGACCTCTATGGTCATGGTATCTGGATGGTAGAAAAGCTTCTCTGAATAAAGGACATAACCCCGATAGCCGCTTACTATCACGTGGCCTGAAACCTTGAGATCCCCCTTGTCCAGATCATATAACCCTTTGTTGGCAACCACCCTCAAGGAATCTTTGCTATGAGGCAAAAAAAGTATGTCCACTTTGTCAAATTCACATGTCCTCTTTTTTTCATACAGACGGGCCGTCTCTGCCCTGACCACCCACTGTGAGCCTTTAGCCTTGGTATCACGGCGATATCTTATCCCATATAAGACCAAATCTGCCTTGAGCCGCCTGAAATCAGGGGATCGGAAAAATCTATTCCCAGTCTCCGCCTGCCAGAAGGCAAACAGCAATATAGCCATCAATAATGTTAGTACAGACCAGAATAGATGCTTTTTTGCCACGGATAGTAAAAATCAGGAAGAAGGGCCAAGAAACCCATCAAAATAGATAGCCCATTTCTTCTTCGCCTTTAGGATCAATTCACAGACCTCCCTTACTGCCCCTGTACCGCCTGATCTTTCGGTTATATAATCCACGTGGTCGGACATTCCAGGGGCAGCATCTTTCACGATAACAGGCAGGCCAACGAATTTCAAAACAGGCAAATCCACAAGGTCATCTCCTATGGCCGCAACCTTTTCAGGAGGGATCTGCAGGAGCTCAAGAAGACCCCTTAGGCAGGCCACCTTGTCTGACACACCTTGATATAGAAAATCTATCTTGAGCTCTGATGCCCGTTTCTCCAAGGCACTACTCTTTCTTGCACTGATAATGGCAATCTTCACACCACAATCTGCCAGGAGCTTGATACCCAGACCATCATGTACGTGGAATGAAAGTATCTGCTGACCATCGGTGGTATAGACAATGCGGCCATCAGTGAGGACACCATCCACATCGAGGACCAGCAATTCAACAGAAGCTGCCTTGGACGCCAAAAGGTCTCTGTGTATCCTCTCCACTCAGACCACCTGTGAAATCTGAAAGAGTTGGGCCAATAAAGGCTCCACCTGATCCAGAGGCAGACTATTTGGCCCATCACACTTGGCCTTGTCAGGATCGGGATATACCTCCATGAAGACCCCATCTGCCCCGGCAGCAACCGCTGCCCTGGCCAGATGAGGCACGAACTCCCTCTGGCCGGCAGAACATCCGTCCCCCCCACCAGGCAGCTGTACACTATGGGTGGCATCAAAGATGACCGGGAAGTCGAAGCCCCTCATTATGGGGATGGATCTCATATCTACAACCAGGTTGTTGTAACCAAAACAGGTCCCTCGTTCCGTCAGGAGTATCTGGTCATTGCCTGTGGACAATACCTTTTTAACTGCATGGACCATATCCCATGGGGCCATGAACTGCCCTTTCTTGATATTTACAACCCTACCAGTATGACCAGCAGCCACCAATATATCGGTCTGCCTGCATAAGAATGCGGGTATCTGGATACAGTCGAGAACCTCGGCTACCCGGTTGGCCTGGGAAGGCTCATGTATATCCGAGATAACGGGGCAACCCACCTCTTCCTTCACCTGTGCGAGGATATGGAGCCCTTGCTCCAGGCCTGGCCCCCTAAAAGAATCCACTGACGTCCTGTTGGCCTTGTCAAAAGAGGCCTTGAATATGTAAGAGAAACCATTTCTCACAGCGGCTGATGCCATGAACCTGGCAATCTCAAGGGCAATGTCTTGATTCTCGAGGACACAAGGCCCTGCTATCAAGACTGGGGGAAAGCCTGGCCCCACCTGGAAATCACCTATTTTGACATTTTTCATAATGATCTGGCCAGAACTCTCTTAAGTGGCACTTCCGTAACGCCTTTCAAGACCTGCCCTTATGAATGAAACGAATAGGGGATGAGGAGAAAGGGGTCTCGACTTGAATTCCGGATGAAACTGGCAACCAAGAAACCAGGGATGATCCTTCAACTCCACAATCTCTACAAGCTCTCCATTTGGACTCAATCCAGACAGAACAAGCCCTGCCTCCTGCAAGACCTCTCTATAGGAGTTGTTGAATTCATAGCGGTGTCTGTGGCGTTCCGATATCTCTTCCACCCCGTAGGCACTAAATGCCCTGGTCCCCTGAACGAGCCGGCAGGGGTAGGCCCCCAACCTCATGGTACCTCCTTTCTGACTGTGTTCATCCCGCTTCTGGATAGTATCGGTCCGGTAATCATACCATTCCTTCATAAGATAGATCACAGGATCCGGTGTATTTGGCGTGAACTCTGTACTGTCCGCCATGGAAAGTCCTGCCTTGTTGCGAGCGAATTCTATTACGGCAAGCTGCATCCCAAGACATATCCCGAAAAAAGGCAGGTCGTTTTCACGGGCATAATTGATGGCCTCGAGCTTACCAGGGATCCCCCTGCTTCCAAAGCCTCCAGGCACTATTATTCCATCCACAGCCTTGAGCCTTTCTTCGAGCTCCTCCCCCCTTACTTCGTCTGAGTTGATAAAGTCTATGTCCACGGATGCATTGTTGGCCACACCTCCATGGAAGAGGGCCTCGTTGAGGCTCTTGTAAGATTCCCTGAGGTTCACATACTTACCCACCATTGCAATCCTCACGGAATACTGTGGTTGTTCTATCTTGGCCATAAGGTCTTCCCAGGCATTCAGGACAGGGGCCCTGGTCCACATGTTCAGACATTCCACTATCCGCTCATCCAGCCCTTCCTTATGGAACCTCAAGGGTACCTCATAGATGCACTTGACATCCTTGGCCGTGATCACCCTGTCTTCCTTCACATCGCAGAAAAGGGCTATCTTGGACTTTATCTCAGGAGACAGATCCATCTCCGTCCTACATAAAAGGATTTCAGGATGGATGCCGATGGATCTCAGTTCCTTTACACTGTGCTGGGTCGGCTTGGTCTTCAATTCCCCTGCAGCCTTGATATAAGGGACATACGTCACATGTATGTAGAGGGTGTTTTCCTTCCCAAGATCTCCACGAAGCTGCCTTATGGCCTCTATGAAGGGCAGGCCCTCGATATCGCCTATGGTTCCACCAATCTCTACTATGGCGATATCAGCCTCCCCGCTGAGTTGCATGATAGCCTGTTTTATCTCATCAGTAATATGGGGAATAACCTGGACAGTACCACCGAGATAATCTCCGGCCCTCTCCTTGGAAATGACACTGTAATATATACGCCCAGAGGTATAATTGTGCCTCTGGCCAAACTTGACACTGGTATATCGCTCATAGTGCCCAAGATCCAGATCTGTCTCTGCACCATCATCAGTGACGAACACCTCTCCATGTTGAAACGGGTTCATGGTGCCTGGATCCACATTGATGTAAGGGTCCAACTTCTGAAGGGTTACAGAAAGACCTCTGGCCTCAAGGAGAGCGCCAATAGAGGCTGCTGCCAGCCCTTTACCAAGAGAAGAAAGAACACCCCCTGTCACAAAGATAAATTTTGTACTCATGGCTGCCCTTTACAAGGATTTCTTTACCATTTTGATCTTTAGTCTATTATCAATCGTAGAAAAACATCGGCTCTACCAAGGTGACACCGCCCTTGTCCAGGGCCTCGAGGGCCTTTGCCAACATCTCTGATGGGACCTTGAAGATGAGCACTGCCTTCTTGGCATCTCCAACAAAGGCATAGGTATAATCCACATTGATGTCGTTTTCAGTCAGGAGTTTGACCACCTTGTAAAAGCTACCAGGCTCATCGGCCACCTCGACTGCAAACACATCCTGTTCCTTGAGGGTGAATCCAGATGCAGAAAGGACACTTTTCGCCTTCTCTGGATTATTTACCACCAAGCGCAGTATACCGAATTCCGCAGACTCGGCCAGGGCCAGGGCCCTTATGTTGATAGATGCATCCTTCAGGGCCTCTGTCACCTCGAGAAGCCTGCCTTTCCTGTTCTCCAGGAAGATGGAAAGCTGTTTGATACCATATTTCTTTATCATGATTTCAACCCCTCTGCCTCTCTTTTGTCTATTATCCGCTTTGCCTTGCCCATGCTCCTTTCAAGGGTCTTGGGCTCCACAAGCTTCACCCTCACATTGATATAAAGATCATTGAGCATCTCTTGCTGTAACTTTGTCTTGAGGCTCTCCAGTGCCCCGATACCGTCTGCAAAGGTCCTGTCGTCTACCTCGACCCAGACCTCTAATTTATCCAAGACCCCTTTCTTGTCCAGGACTATTACATAGTTAGGTGTAACACCTTCCAATTTCGTCAGCACATGCTCCACCTGGGATGGAAAGACATTGACCCCATTTACTATCAACATGTCGTCTGCCCTGCCCTTGACAGATTCCATGATAGTAATCGTCCTACCACACTTGCAAGGCTGGCGATGCAACACAGTAATATCCTTGGTACGATAACGGATTATCGGTAGTGCCTGCTTGGTCACGGTGGTGAATACCAATTCCCCTTCTTCCCCGTCAGGAAGCACCTCTCCAGTATCTGTGTCTATGACCTCTGGAATGAAATGGTCCTCGAATATGTGAAGGTTGCCATATGGACAGCCAGATGCTACACCCGGGCCTATGATCTCAGAAAGGCCATATGCCTCGATGTAGACCAATCCCCAGGCATCCCTGAGTGCATTTCTAAGGCCTTCACTTGCAGGCTCGGCCCCAAAGAAGCCAGCCCGGATCTTGAAATCTTTCTTGAGATCATAGCCTTCGTCTCTTGCCACCTCAGCCAGATGCAAGGCAAATGAAGGGGTTGAACAGAGTACTGTAGCACCAAAATCCTTCATGAGGAGCAGTTGTCTCTTGGTAAATCCACCACTTGACGGAACAACCGCAGCACCCACTTCTTCAGCACCATAATGAAAACCCAGCCCTCCTGTAAAAAGACCGTATCCATAGGCATTATGTACCACGTCACCCGGCCCCACGTTCATCATGGACATGGTCCTGGCCATCACTTCCTTCCATACACCCATATCATATGCAGTGTATCCGACAACAGTGGGCTTACCAGTAGTACCAGATGAAGAATGGATCCTGACCACCTGATCCATTGGTACGGTAAAAAGACCGAACGGATAATGATCCCTTAGATCCTGCTTGGTGGTGAAGGGTAGATCCTTTAGATCTCCAACCGACTTTATATGGGCAGGTTTTATACCTATTTCGTCAAATTTTTTCCTATAAAAAGGAACCAGATGATAGACACGTTCAACTGTGTCCCTCAAACGTTTTGCCTGTAACTTTTCGAGCTCCTCTCTTGGAGCTCCTTCAATAGGATTCCACATGGTTTCCCGCTCCTCTCTACAATATCAATTTGAAATTAATAATCTTCCCAGATAGACCTTTAACACAAGAAAAAATTTGTTCAAGCCTAGTATAACCCCCTTTTTTGAACAGGCTTTTCCAAACTGCCTATCATTCTTGTCCTCTCGTCTCGAGGCTCTCCAAGAGATTGGCCGCCTCGCTATTGGTACCAAGCATGACTGAAATCCATCTCGTTTCTGGATTCTTATCCAATGCGATCTTGAAAGACATGGTGATCGGTACGGAAAGAAGCATACCCACCGGTCCCAAGACCCAACCCCAGAAGGCCATTGACATGAAAATCACAAGGGGTGACAGACCCACTCCACTACCCATGATCTTTGGTTCGAGCACGTTACCTATTGCAATATTGACGATCAGATATATGGCTGCTGTTACAATGCTGTTCATGAAACCAAGCTGCACCAATGCCAATAACACGGCTGGTACAGCAGCAATTATAGAGCCTATGGTCGGGATGAAATTGAGGGCAAAGGCCATGACAGCCCACAAGACAGGGAAATCAAGGCCTTGAAACCACAATCCTGTCCATATCAGCAGGCCTGTGAGCAGGCTCGTAAAGGTCTTGATTGCAAAAAAGCTGTTCATCCCCTCCATGATCTGTCTAAAATTTTGAGTGCTCTCAAATCCAAGCATGGAAAGGACCCTGATCTTGTATGCCATCCCCCCAGCCTCCAAAAGCATGAAAAGGAGGGTCAACACTATGAAAAAGGTATTGGTGATGAGTTTCCCCAGACTCTTTATAGTGGTGGCTGCAAAGGTCATGACCCTCGAAGGGTCTATGTCCTTGAGCGGTGCCAGATCCTTCTGGGTGAGGCCGATCTTTTCACCGAGATGGAGTATCTCACCATAGATTGCATTCAACCTGTTCTGATAATGGGGGAGATTTTCTGAAAAATCAGAGACCGATGTACCCATCAATGCCCCTAATCCAACCTCCATAAGCAGAAAAAGCAGTATGATGATGGCGACAGCCAACAGAGAAGGCACACCCTTTCGCGTGAGCCAAAAAAGGAGAGGAGAGGCTATTATTGCAATAAAAGCCGCCAGGAGCAGTGGTACCAAGAAGGAACCAGCTGCCTTGACCCCTGCTATGATAACTATGAATGCCGCCAGATTTAATAATATGCCACTTGCCATGTATTCATTTCGAGCCCGATTTCTCGGAAGATTCCAGACCCATTCTGCTAAATATGGAAAAAGGCGCCTTCAATACATTGAACAGGAGCTTTTTGAACACGTCTGCCACTGCCTTTGCTGGCATGGTCCTTATCTCTGGATCTGTCCACGGTCCTGACACCTTTACTGGAACGGTGATCAAAGACCTGTGCTTCCCTCCAATTATGGCCCCAATTATAGGAACTGATGTAATGATCTTGTCAACAGTCTTGAGTGGGGCCACAAATACAATGAGATCCAACCTCCTCTTTGGTATATCTATCTCGCCGGTACCGTATAGGTTCAATCCCCTGCCTCTTACCACAGCCTGCTCCAGACCTATGATCCCCTTGGTTATCCGGGAATTTAATATAATCTCATCATAGGGAAAACCTCCCTCGAAAAGCCCTTTCCCTGGCTGGACAGAAAATAGATCCACGAGGTTTACAACACCCAATATCCTTGAGAGAAGACCAAATTTTCGTATGTTTCCCCCTGTAGCATGAAGTTTCAGGCTTCCACTACCAGACATGATCCCGTCAGGGCTGAAAAGCCGCATTTCCGCACTGAAAGGCCCAGTCAATAAATGCTGTTTGACCCCAAGACACTTTAGAAAATCAGCAAATTGTAATCTTTCAGTCTTCCCTGTACTGAGAAAGAGGGAACGTTCTTCCCGTCCATTTTCATCAACAGTAATAGAGCTTCTGAGCCTCAAACCACACAGACTGTGTCCGAATATCTGTATATCGGTAAAGCGCCCTGCCTCGAATCTGGCATAGCCATCGACCCCTTCCACGTAAACGTATCTCGGCTCTTGTCTCTTACCGGCCAAATCCAGACGGGGATTTAGATCCACCTCTACCGAATCGAAACCAAAGGAAAGCTCTCCACCAATATCCAGATTCCATGATTCCAATCCACCTTTGTCAAGACCGGGGGTAAGACCCTTTTTCACCCCAGATGGAGATCTGCCAGAGCCTTCATCAATGAGAAGCTGAAGACTTGCGTCAGATAATCTTTTCCCATAGAAATCCACATAGGCTGTTGCCTTGTTTTTCAATAAGGTGATGTCACCATCTGCTGTGATCGTATCTTGGAAAAACTGGAAGGTGGTTCGAACAAGGGCGTTGTGCTCCTTTACATTTATGTCCAGATCCTGGATGGTAAACGGTCTTTCAACTCCCCAAGACCAGATCAGCCCAGAGGCATACAAGTTCCCCTTCACGGTCTGAAAGCCCTTACCGGCCTCCGAAAGGTAATCTATGGACAGGTCACCAGAAAGGCTATCTTTGAGCAGGTTATTATCTCTCAGGCACCTTGTAAGAATAGAAGCGGTAAGCTCTCCTTTCCATTCCAGGCGAAAGCGCTTTTTGGATCCTTCATCGAAAAAAAGTCGAAATATCCCTGTCTGCCCTTGGGCATCAACCCTTATCTCTCTGATATCAAGACGGCTACCCTCCTTGTCTATATCCAGATATGCACTAACAGATGGTTGTTTCCATATAAGACTACCTGAAACATGGTCATGATGCCTCCCAGCCAGTTGAATGGCAAAATCTTGCAGATAAAGAGGTACCTTGGGGAAATACTCCTCTGGCACCCAGCCATGGCTATCAACCCAATTGGCAATATCATGGTTGACCAGCCCACTGAGCCTTAACCGCCCCCTCCAGTCACCGAGGGCATGGTGTTTCATATGGAAATATCCCTTGAAATCCTGCCCCGCCAGCCTTGCCTGGCACCTTCGTCCCCTGAAGGAGCTGTCATCGAGAAAAAATGCCCCGGTCTTCAATACCAGTGTCCCAGGCAAGAGGGCTGATTCAATCTGAAGGGCCTCTGGTCTGAATCCCAAGGTATAACGTGCAGTGGAAACATCGTCGAGAAATGTCCTTCCCCTGAATTTTTCTATCCTGACTCTGCCTCTGGCGCTAAGTCCTGTCTTTTCCCGTATCCTCTGAAGTGCAGGGATTTGTTTCCATGTCTCAAGAAAAGAAGCTGCGTCCACCGAGCCAGAAAATTCCTGGATCGCCAGCTTGTCTCTCCCCTTCCAAGAAAAAAGCCCAGAAAACAGCCCTATCCTGTGGGGCCCTGCCTGTCCAGACAATCCCTGCCAAGAAAGGGTGTCATCTTGATAACTCAGGCTGCCATGCCTCAGCCTTATCATCCAACCGAGACGCCTGTAGAAAAAACCTACATCAATGGAGGTAACATCTACAAAGGTATCGAAATGCCTGGAGTCGTCACCCATCATTAGCCTTGCCTTCACTCTTCCCCGTGTCTCTGTGACTTGTTCCAGTTCATTCTGAAGCTTGTCTTCATGCACAAACTTCTTTAAGGCCCATTTCACATCCTGGAGGTCTGCATCCACATCGATATCCAGTTCCATCTCATGGTTGTGATCAGCAATCCCAAATACGAAAATCCCATTGCTACCAGTGGTATTTCTCAACCTCACCGATGCATTCTCCAGATGGAGGACGGCATTCACTATATCAACATGCCCGCTGACCGAGTCGATGAACAGATCCTGATCGGGCACATATACTGGTACCCCAGAGAGATCTGCCTTGATTACCATGCAGTGAAGGGATTCGAGATGGCTCGGTTTGTCGTCAAAATGGAAGGAAAGCCTGGTAGCCTGTCCGCCCCTGACGATGTTACATACCTCTTTTACCTCTTTGTGACCCTTGAATAATATGAGGGCACTCTTTCTGACCTGAGCGAGATCTATATCTCTGCCAACGAGATCCACAAGGAGATGTTTCCCTGGGCCTTGACGCCTGAATTCTATGCTGCCCTTGAGCTTCATCATGGGCTGGGCAAAATCCAACTGTCTTATGTCGAGGGACAAGCCTTCTGGCCCATATGAAAAAGCGAGCTTGAGGCTGCCACAGGAAAAGGCAGCTTCTGCTCTCTTGCTCTTGGAAAAAAGACAGGCTGAAGCAGCCTCCAAAGTCCCTGTCACATGGTCCATGGCACGGCCCTTGGCCTTCAAGTGCACATCAAGAAATCCCTTTGCAGGGAATTGGGCCCTTGTGGTTACGTCCTTGTAATAGAGCCCTGCCATATCCAGTTGATCTATATCGGAATCCACATGGAAAACCATGGTGGACAAATCGCACGAAAAAGAAATGGATACACGAGAGGCCACACTGGTATTTCCACTGACCTTGCCTACCAATTCATGGTCATGTATCTCTATCTTGCCATATATATTCGACAGGTGGGGACGTTTGTTTTTCAAGGGAAGAAATTCAAACTTGAGTTGTTGAGAGAGACGAAACCTGCCATTTATAACCCTTATCCATTCAAGGGGTGGTCTGGTCTTCTTCTCTTTGTTCTCCAAGGAAACAAGGAGGAGATCAGGGTCCTCAAGGGCTACCCCTTCCAGGCCGAACTTGCCCAGCACAATCGAGCCCCAGTCGGGATAGAGCTCGAGCCAGGGGGCCTTCAGGATAAAGTCCTCCCTGGTGACCGACACATCTGAAAAACAGATGTGCGGAAAGGGAAACCATTCCCAACTCGTGGAAGAAAGATCTATCTTGGCATCCAAGGCCTTTTGTGCGCTAAACTGTATCTGTTGTCGGATTTCAGGAGAGGACAGAATCCAATTGGGCACAAAAAACAATATGGCTGAGATTATGATTATAGCAGCAAAAATTCTCGATGACATGAAGTCGGCCCTATTCAGGAAAGTTCTGCCACTGCCCTGCGCACACAGGATATCAGGCAGAGACAGCTTGTCTCATGCCAGGTTTCCAAAACTGCCCTCAAACTCTCGAGAGCAGGTAGCATGAACGAGACGAAGAATGCCTTGCCTTTCTTCATGCTAAGAGATCCATATGCCCCAAGGGCCTGAAGAAGCCTCAGGATTGCCAGGAGAGTAAACTCCTTCCTGGGGCACTCACGACAGAGGCCCTTTCCCAGCTCCTCTGTCTTTGACAGGTAATACTCATATAGGGCCTGTCTCACGTCCCAGGGCAGATTCACATAAGGATCATGTATTATGGAGGCCAAGTCATAACCCCAGGGGCCAAGCCTACCGCCCTGAAAATCAATCACCCTGATAACTCCATCAGTTACCATCAAATTCCTCGATTGGAAATCACGATGTAGAAAATAACCAAGATCCAGCACATCGACCTGCCTTGTAAGACCTTCAAATTCAGTCAGCAGTGTATCTTCGTCGCAATCCATGCCCAAGAAGCCCTTTATGAAGGCCTCCATGAAATATAAGGCCTCTTTCTCCCAGGCAAGCCTGGAATCGTATATAGGATCTTGCCAGCACCATGATGTATCAAATGCCTTTGCACCCTCGAACTGCATATGGACAAGTAGGTCCAATACCTTTTTATACATCTGAAGGAGAGACGAGAAATCCGCCTTGGACAAAAGGCCAAGGGCCACATGTTGAAACTTGGTATCTCCAAGATCCTCTACTATCAACATACCTGAAGTACTACAATAGGAATATATACGGGGCACAGGCACGCCTTTCCCGTAGAGATGGCGTCCTATCAAATAAAAGCTCTGGGCCTCCCTTAGACCTCTGCTACCAGGAGCTGGGGAAATGGACACAGCAGACCTACCATTCCAAATGGTCCTTGAAAATCTCCTGTCCGAGCCATCAGGACAGATCTCTGATCTATTCATTGGATGAATATCACAAAAAAACGGAGGGGTTTCCTCTGTAACTTTTTCCTTACTCTAATACCTATGGACAAATAGGGGAATGTTAAAATAAAAAGAAACATCTGCGGATTATTTCAATTTCTGCCTGGCAGCAAGTTTTGCAGCCATATCGGCCATGGACTCACTTCCTCTGCCCTTTTTGAGATTCAGCCTGCCCAGTTTGGTCTCGAGCCTTGGTCCCTTGTCCTTGGCATAGGGGGCCCATAGAGGAAATCTTATGCCGGAAAAACTGTGTACCAGCCATGCCACAGCAGAAAGGATCGCTGCAGAAATAACTATGGCAAGGATCTCTTCCGGCCTGTCCACCATGCCAAAGACACCTATCAGGATGGTAGATGCTGCTGGTGGATGGAGAAGACCTGTATAGGCCATACACATTCCGCCCGTACCCAAAGCCACACCTGCCAGCAATACATTTTGGAAATCCAGGGAACCATTTGTCAATCCGAAGTATATGCCGATCCAATAAAAAAGGACACCTGTTATCGCCCCCAAGAGATGTCCCATCACGGTATTTTTGGGAGATGACATTGGTGAACCAGGATTGTAGAACTGCAAAAATATGGTAGGCCCCAGAGACGGAAAAATCAGGTTCCACGAGACAAAACGGGCAGCAATGCCGATAATTAGAATACTGACTATGGACCCTATGAACAAAAAAAGGAGGCTTACGCTAATGGCATCAAATTTGGAAGCCAGAAACCAGAACCTGAACCTGGCTATCTTGCTTGTTTGCCATAGTATCCAGTCTGGTATACGTTGACCATTAAACAACTTGTTTGAATCCTTCATAACGATTTCGATAGATGAATTTGATAAAAAAGTTTGTCAGATATTCCCAGTTTTCCACAGGTGACTTTGAAAAGGTCTTCTCTGACTTCAAGATACCACCGTGCCCTCAGGTCGTTCTCACCCTTATGGATATGTTGAAAATCCCTGATATTGACATCGAACAGATAGTCTCCGTGCTTGAATCAGATGCATCTCTTGCCAGTCAGATCTTGAAGGTTGTCAATTCGGCCCTTTATGCCCTGCCCACCCAGGTGACAAGCATAAGCAAGGCTGTTTCCATCTTAGGCCTCAAAGAGATCGAAAACCTGGCCATAGGCTATGCCATGGTAAATACTGCCCCAAATCCCCAATGGGAGGGATTTGATAGTGCACGTTATTGGTCTGATTCTATCCTCAGGGCCCTCTTTTCCAGAAATGCTGCAGAGTTCTTGTCCATAGAGTCGGAAGAGGCATTCTCTACAGGTCTCCTCCAGGATATAGCCGTACCCCAACTTCTGTCCCAATGGTTTGAGCTATATTCCATGGTCTATACGAAATGGCAAAAAGAAGGCGGGGATATACACCATATGGAAAAGGAGGCCTTTTCATGGAACCACTGTGAAGCAGGTGCCTGGATCGCAAAAAAATGGGGATTACCTGATCTCTTCGTCTGCGGCATTGGGCTTCATGGTGCCAAGCAGGCTGATTTACAGCAGTTGGATCTGGCCGGTACGGTGGTTGCCCCGGTTGCCCTTTCCTCCAGGCTCACCCAGACCGGCTTCACTGAAAAGGATGCAACACACCTTGTAACAGAGGCAAAAGAAATGGGCATCGCTCCCAAGGACTTGATTGAACTGATAGAAAAGAGTGAAATGCTCGTGGATGAGCTGGCAGGTGCCTTGGGGGTAAAAACGATAAGTGGAAACTCTCTGTCAGAATCACTGGCGTCGATAGAACCCTGAGAAAAGATCAGGCGTATACCAACCATGTAATAATGCAAAAAATTGTTTTTTCAGGTACTTGAAGTAAATAATGACAAAAAACAAGACATAGTCTTGTGCTGATCAGTATTTTTCATTAGATTTCCTTTCTTCTGAAATATTCTATAAAAATGGAAAAACCCTCTATGGGGACAACACACTGATCAGCCAATCCAACTCTGTACAGTAAACGCCATTGCCACAAAAAAATATCCTCAAAATCCTATTCTTTTTCCTACTTGGATCTCTTCTTGCTGGAGTTGCATGGATGACCTGGGACTCCTGGGAGGTATCATCGCACCGGTCCGAGAAAAACGTGATTCCAGATCTCGTCCTCAAAAATATCAAATACACCAAGACTAAACATGGAAGGGCCATCTGGACCCTCTCTGCAACGCAGGCCAGACATGATAGCAAAAATGACATCATCAAGGCAGAACGGATAAAATTGGTCTTTCATCAAAAGAAAGGCGGAGATATTGTGCTTACAGCCGATCAGGGGCAGATCGATTCCCACAACTCTATACTAAAGGTCATAGGGCATGTACGCATAGAGAATCGGCCAGACAGTATTATCACCACCAACTGGCTGGAATATGATGAAAGGACCGGTCTCTTGAAGACGACAGCCCCAGTCCATGTTGTATTTGATGATTCCTGTGTAGATGCCAATGGCCTCTTGATAGACACCAAGACGGAAAAACTACTTATTCTATCCGATATAGATGCCATTCTGGATCAAGGGAAAAACCGCGAAGGGCACTGACCGATGAAAGACAGAAGGCTTTTGGCCCAAGACCTTGAAAAATCATTTGCTGGCAGAAAAGTGGTGGATGGGCTTTCCATTCAGGTGCAATCTGGCCAGATAGTTGGACTCTTAGGCCCTAACGGGGCGGGCAAAACCACCACCTTCTACATGGTGGCAGGCCTTCTAAGACCTGACAAGGGGGCTATCTTTCTCGATGAAAGAGAACTCACCAGGCTGGACCTTTCAGAGAGGGCGCATAGAGGCATATCTTATCTCCCTCAGGAACGCTCCCTCTTTCAAGGCCTCAGTGTAAAACAAAATCTCTTGGCTGTCTTGGAATTTCAGAACCTGACGAGGCAAGAACAACTTAGACGAGCTGATATACTCCTTGACGAATTCAGCCTAAGCTACTTGGCGGACGACTGTGCTGGTGGCCTTTCGGGTGGGGAGGCAAGGCGTCTCGAGATTGCCAGGGCCCTTGCAATCGATCCTGTTTTCATGTTGTTGGACGAACCTTTTGCCGGTATCGACCCGATAACAGTGACCACAATACAAAATCTTGTTCTAAGGCTAAGGGCCAAAGGCATTGGCATACTCATATCAGATCACAATGTGAGAGAAACACTCAAGATATGTGACAGGGCTTATATCCTCAACCAGGGACAGATCCTGGAGGCTGGCCACCCTGAAGACCTATACCAGAGCGCCAGGGTGCGTGCCGTGTATCTGGGTGAAAACTTCAGGATTTAAACCCAGATCATGCAGCTCACAAATTTGCCAAGGATGTGAAAGCCGGAAGGCACAATGGGAGCAGATGCATACCCAACCATATGATACCCATCAGGCACTTGAAGGGTTGAAGGCCTTCATCCTTAGCCTATTGAGGAGAAACTCCGCTATGGCTCTTGCCCCCCTTTCTGCTGCCGTGGTCCCTGGCTCATTGAAAAAGGTATAGTCAAAGGCCTCTTTTTGCAAGTCGAGATAAAGCCCTTTGTGTGTAGAGAAGGCCTGGTTCAAGGCCTGTTCCAGCCCTGGTTCCACCTGATCCACAACCTGTCCGAGATTCCAATGATAATAGAAAGGATTATCATGCCAATCCACATGATGGCCGTTTAGAAAGATACATGGTCTGGGCTCCAACAGGAATTCATAGACCTGGCTACTGACATCACCAAGATATATGTCAGCTGCCCTCATGTATGTCATATCTGCAGAAGCAGGGCTGCCAAGATCAATGTGGATATTGTTTATCTTGAAATATCTCCTTGGGAGCCTGGCCCTGTGACGCCTCCTCCTCTTGAAAAGGACCACATGGGGGGCGAATATCAGGTTGTACTCCGGGTGGTTCTTGAAAAAGTCCAACACCTGGAGCCCCATTGATGCCCAGGAAGACACCCTCTGGTCAAAATGGGGATTGTAGACCACCACTGGTTTTTGATCGTCGAAGATACGCTTCTTCTCTGGCCAAAGTCCCTGTACCACCTCGAATTTTGGCCAGCCTACCACAGCGTAGCCACCTTTCTTCAAGTAGCCGAGTTCCTTCAGCCTGTCCACATATTTTTGCCCAGGAAGCAGGGTGAGGTCAAAGGCTCCTGACCTATCATCGAATCCTCCTTCCCTATCTCCTGCACCATGCCTGGCATGGATCATTATGAGATCCTTGAGCCCAAACCTGGTCCTGAGTTGCATACAATTTCTCTCTGGGGCTACCAGTGCATCCATTTGCCGAAAGAAAGACAGGTTGTTCTTGAGTACTATCCTCTTGCGGCTAAAGACCCACTTGGATACCAGTGGGTCGATGAGACTATAATACCAGGGTACGTATAGCAGCTTGTATCTGCATCTGTGCCCTGGATAAAGAGTGCTTATGGCCTTGACGAAGGCCATCTCTTGGGTAGATGAACAGGCTATGGTCACGTCTATTTCAGGATATTTCCTGGATAACTCGAAGGCATATGGTGCTGCATGAGGGACCTGATGTACGAAGTAATGATTGAAAAGGAAACAGACTCTGATCACGATCTTTCTTACTCTTATGTCTCTTTGGTTATGTCTTTGCTTTCCCCTGGGATTTCTCAGCAAGGACTTTTTCAAACAGGGAGATATAGCCCTTGACCGCCTTGTCCACTGAGAAACTCTCGGCTCGTCTTTTAAGTTCTTCACCATCCCAATCGATGTCAAGGGCCTTCAGTATGGCCTTTGCCAGGGCCTGTTCATCCCCTGTTGGCACCAAGATTCCATATCTTCCATCTTCGAGGATCTCCCTTGCCCCGCCTGGGCTGTCTGTACTGACAATGGGACATCCTGTTGCCATTGCCTCGATGATAACACCAGGCAGCCCTTCAAACCTGGAAGAGAGGCAGAATAGATCTGCCCTGGCCATGAAAGAGACAGGATTCGGCACAAATCCATGAAGATCTACCTTGTCCTGGAGCTGGAGTCGAGATATGAGTTTTTCGAGAAAAGGCCTTTCCTTGCCCTCACCAAGTATTATGAGCCTAAGATCTGTCTTGTCTTGGGCAAACTTGAAGGCCCTTACCAAGGTGGCAAAATCCTTTTGACCTACAAGCCTGCCAGCCCCCAACAAGATCTTTGGCCCTTTGGCCCCGCGTAGTCTGAGCCACGGATGGTTTGGTTCTTGGCAGGCCTCCTGAAGCAATTCTGGTGTGAAGACAGGATTGTAGACCACGTTGATCTTGTCCTTGGGGATGCCTGTGGCCTTTGCTGCATCCTGTGCAATCTGTCTTGAAACCGCTATAAAACCGTCTGCTTGGGGATACAGCCTGCATGCCTTGAGAAACCTTATCCTCTTCCTGAACCCTCTTTGGCCCTTCAAGGAGCATGTCAGATGGTTGCTTATCCTTATGACAAGGGGGATGTGTGTATCTGACAACAGTCTTGCCGAAATAGCGGCGATATGAGCATGATTGGCTGCGGAAAGCAGGATGTCCAATCCCCTATACTTCTCGGCCTCTCTCAGGTACTGGGCCAGGGCCCAGCGGCTGAGATCGATCCTTCGCTTTTTGGAAAACCTTTTCTGGATGGTCTTCAAGATCCCCTTGTTCAGCTCCACCGTATCCATGCCAGAGACTGTACTACTCAGGTGGCCTTCCTTTTCTACCACCAGTAACCTTACGTGATGCCCCCTTTCCTCAAAGCCCTTTGCCAGGGTGATTATCCTCCTCGTTGCCCCACCCCAAGTAAGACCATACATGAAGATACCAATCCTCATCATGGCCTCCCGACCTTTCTTGCCATACCGTGCTCAAGCTTGAAAGCAGTATCGGCCTCTTTGAGGATGGTCTCCTGATGCGAGATGGCCAACACGGTGACATAGTCCCTCAAGCCTCTCAATGTGCGGCATATCTCTAATTCTGTCTCAGGATCCAGAGCACTCGTGGCCTCATCCATTATGAGAAGACAAGGATCTTTTACAAGGGCACGCGCTATCGTGATTCTCTGTCTCTGCCCTCCGGAGATGAGCCCTCCCCTTTCTCCCACAACGCTGTGGATACCTTTTGGCAACTGTGCCACAAACTCCCAAGCCCCAGCCTTTTTCAAGGCCTCTATCACATCAGCCTCAGCTATCGTCTCGTCTCCCAGGGTAATATTGAAAAAGACCGTGTCATGGAGAAGAAGGGTCTCCTGAGGTACATAGCCAATCTTCTTGCGCCACTGGACGAGATCGATCTCATCCAGGGACAGATCATCGATCAAAACCCTGCCAGCTTGGGGATGAATCAAACCTGTTATGATATCCACAACAGTTGTCTTGCCTGCACCTGACGGACCAATCAATGCAGTGAAGGAACCCTTCTTGATCTCCATGTCCAGCCCATGAAGCAGCGGTCTTTCTCCGTAACCAAAGGTGACGCCTTGGAGAGAAATGAAATGCTCGAATTTGGGGCTCCTCCTGCCCTTGAATTCCTCCCTCTGCTCTTCTGCTGCCTGGATCCTGGAGAGCAATGACCAATAGGCGCTTTCTGCAATGACCATGGATTGGTGCTCTTTTTGGGCCCGTTGAAGGGCCTTGAGGATCTTTGCCAGCATGTACACCATTACCAACACATTTGACAGAGGCAGATCCAGAACGACCAAGGCAATATATAGACCCGTAGCAAAAAAGATGGTGGTAAGGGGCTCCTGGAGGGCACGAAGAGCCTCTTTGCTAAATACCTGTTTCTGAAGAGCGCTCCTAAGGGCCAAGGTTTTCTGTTGGAGTATACGCTCAGCAGCATATTCCCTGGCCATTGCCTTCAGAGGCTTTATGGACAGCAGGATATCTGTAAGAAAGGAGAGAAGAGACTTCAATAGCAGCGTCTGGTCACGCCCTGCCATCTTGGCCTTTTTCACCATGAACCTCAACACATAGAGTATGCCAGAACCAAGAATCACAGCCATCACCGTGGCCTTCCAGGCAACCATGAGGGCAACACAGGTGTAGACAACGGCATTCATGAGCATGGCTATAAGGCGCATGCCAAAGAGATAGGCATCGGCCGATCTGGTAGCCTCGGTGGCAAAGGCATTTGTTATACTTCCGGCTGGCTGACGCACGTAATAGCTCCAACTGCTATTGAATATCGCCTGCAATAATGAAAGCCGAAGGTCTGTAGCCACATTTGCCACCATGTAACCCACTTTTCTGTTGGCCAGAAGGACCAATGTCACCTTGATTATTATGCTGATCACAAAGATGATTAACAAAAGACCGATTGTGGGCTCCATGCCCAGGAAGGAAAAAAAACCAGAGATGGCCCTTTCAAGGGCAGAGCCTGCCTTGTGGGCCTTTTCCACCTTGTCCGCTCCTGCTGCTGAAAGACTGAGAAGGGGCAAGAGCATGGACATGCCAAAACCTTCGGCAATCCCTGCAAAAAGCATTGCAAAAAGTGTGAGCATACTCTGCAAGGGATATCTTTTGAGAAAACTGATAATGAATTTCATATCTGGAGAAGGGGTTTCTTATGGCTGTTGAAGGCGACTGAGCTAAACCGGAGATTGGACAGCCCCAAAGGCCTGGGCGATCTTTTCTACCTGTTGCCGCGAGTGGGCTGCGCTCAGGCTGCATCTCAAAAGGGCTGTACCATCAGGAGTGGCAGGGGGAAGAACCATGTTTACGTATACCCCATTTTCCAAAAGGCCATTCCATATCCTAAACGCCTCTTCAATTCTGTCACACCTGACTGGTATGATGGGACTCGGCTCTGGACCCACCTTGAACCCCATGTCTTTCAAACGCCCATACAGGGCAGTGGCATTTTCCCAAAGTCTCACCCTTAATTGGGGCTCTGAACGAATTATGGACAAGGCAGCCTTTGCTGCAGCAATATTTGCTGGTGAAGAGGATGCCGTAAATACATACGGGCGGCTGGCATAGCGTATGATCTCCAATTCTTCATGATTGCTGGTGCAAAAACCACCCACCGACCCGAGACTCTTACTGAAGGTACCCACTATAAAATCGACCTCGGCCTCGACACCAGCCTCTTCTGCCAGCCCCCTACCCTTCTCTCCCAGTACACCAAGGGAATGTGCCTCATCCACCAAAAGGTAGGCATGATATTTTTCTTTGAGGGCAACTATATCCGCCAGGGGCGCCCTGTCACCCAACATACTGTAGAGGCCTTCCACCACAATGAGCACCTCCCCATCTTGACTCTTGAGTCTTTTCAACCGCTTTTCCAGGTCTTCCACGTCATTGTGATGGAATCTGAACACCTGTACCCCTCCCAACCGACAGCCATCATAGATACTTGCATGGCAATCAGCATCCAAGAGCACTGTATCCCTGGGTCCTACAAGGGTGGATAGCATGGCCAGATTGGCACTGTAACCAGTGGTAAAGACTATGGTAGTAGATCGTCCAAAGAAATCTGACAGATCTTTTTCAAACTCGATATGGGACGAATAGGTCCCATTGGCCATCCTGGAACCTGTGGTGCCAGTGCCCTCCCTTTGAATGGCATCACAGGCAGCCTTGATACACTCTTGTCGAAGCGGAAGACCGAGATAGTTGTTGGTGCCAGCCAATATCACCTTTCTTCCATCAATTACAGCCTCGGTGCTGGACAAAAGGTCTTCAACCACTATATGAAAAAATGCACTGCACTTGTCTTCCAAGACGGCTATAGAGGTTGAAATATTTTTAAACTTGTCAAAAAGCCCCATTATTTCAAGCCTCAATAAGCTTTTGTACCTGAATGGCCAGATCTTCTACAGTACGCACCTCAGAAAGTACGTTTATAGGTATAGAAAGATCAAAGGCATCCTCGAGATTAGCAAGTATTTCCATGGACTTGAGAGAATCGATTGCCAGATCGCTCTCTATGTCCATGGCTGGGGTTATCTCTACTCCACCTGACACATGTGGCTGTAATATCTCCACTATCTTTTCCAATACAACTTTATCAGCCTTCATAAAATTATGTCCTTCTTATCCATCAATAGGCAAGAAACAATCGATAAAAGTCCTTATTTTGCACATGTCCCCAAAATAAGGGCCACTTATATAGCATTTTTCAAATCATTCCACTAACCAGGGCATCTTTTAGCATAATCCTTGGTGCCCAGCCAGTATCCTGACGAATTCGTGTATTATCACAGACCCAATCTGGATATGCAAGTTCCCTGGCCTTTCCTGGGGTCAGCATGGGGGGATTGCCATGAAGACGGGCCATTGCAAGATTGAGATGACCAATTGCTGCCAATACCGGAAAGGGTATCCTGAGCCTTAATAGCCGTCTCTTGAAAATACGCTCTGCCAAGGCAGCTACGTCATCCCAGGAATACCCACCAGGCACCCCATCGTGGAGTTCATAGATTTGCCCACTTTCAGGGCTATTGTTGAACCAAGAAAGCACGGCCTCTTCCATGTCGTGGACATGGAGAAGAGAGAAACGGTTAGAACCCGCACCAAGACATGGAAGCACACCCAGTCGAATACACCTAAAAACAGGCCTAAGCTCCCTGTCACCTGGACCGTAAACGGCAGGAGGTCTCAGTATGGTCCAGGAAAGACGGGCAGAAAAGGTGGTCAAGGCCTCTTCCCCCTTTTTCTTGCTCAAGGCATAAAAGGACAATTCAGGATGTCTTGCTGCAAGGGAGGAGATCAAAAGGAATCTCGGAGGGCAAGGCTGTATGGAACAAAGCTCGGCCAGGGCCTTAACGGCCTCTGAATTTATTCTCTCAAAATCCTCTTTCTTGATGCCACGTACCAGTCCAGCGCAATGAATCACTGCATCCGAACCCTTTATTAGCCCTTGAAGGCTGTCCAAGTCCCCAAGCTGGCCCTTGATCCACTCCAGCCCAGGATGTCCCCAACATTTTTCAGTAGAGCATGATCTGACAAGCGCCCTGACCCTGATCCCTGCGACCAAGAGCCTCCTGACAACTGCACTGCCTATAAAACCAGTAGCCCCAGTAACTGAAACTACAGAAGCCATATGACAACCTTTCCCAAAAACATGACCAAAAACATGATTGAGACTATATATAGTAGTACAACAGGAGTAAGTTGTGTAGTTTCTTCAGAATAACGGGAAAATTTGATGAAAATCTATACTTATGAAGGGACATTGAGAAAAGGGTTCAGTACCTGTTGTATCTTGTCTGTCTGCATTTCATAATCCACCTGTTCTCTATTCCTTCTATTCCTCGCTGCGACCTCGAGATCATAGGCCAACTCTGTCATTTCTACAAGATCCAGGATCGCCAAGACCCCTTTGAGGGTATGAAAAGCTGTTTCCATACCCTTTGACAAAGCCAGGGGGCTTATCTTTTTGATAGAAGAAAACGTAGATATAGATGTAGTGAGAGAAACTTCGGATCTCGGGCCATACTTGACCTGTTGCCCCAAACAATACCTGACGAGCTGGAAGGGGGGGGTGTGGTCGAATGTTGCTTATTGCTCTATTCGTTGTTGAGGGTCTTTATAAAGGTATCGGCCTCCTTTATGGAGTGTTCCATGTCTCTGATAAGCCTGGAGACATCGGTTTCGATCCTTGCAAGCTCTACTTTCAGCGATGCTATAGCCCTGGCGTTTAGGTTGTGTTTGAGAAAAAGAACCTCGTCCCTCAACGGAACCAAGACAGGTTCTATCTTTGCCTCTGCCCTCTTCATGGCCCGTATCAACTGGTTGTAACGCCTCCTTGTCTGACGCAATTTTTCCTCACTGGCCCGCCTAAGCCTCGGGTTGCTATATTGATCAAGCTCCTCTTCCCACTCGTCAAAAAGGGCCTCTGCCACGTCTTCTACCGCAGCGATTCTTTCGTGAACCTCCTTGGCCTTGTCTTCCATCCTTTCAAGCTCATCCTTCAACTCCTGGTATTTGTCTTCAAGATCGCCACCATCGAAGTTCACAACACTGCTAAAATGTTCAAGGGCAGAGGCGAACTCTTCCTTTGCCTCTTCCTGGGTATCTCTGGCTGCAACCACCCTGTCCACAAGTATGTCCCGCTTATGGATACCCATCTTCTCCATTGTATTGTAATAGACTGTACTACAACCACACAGTAAAAGTACGAGACACAATTGCCCTAAGACACCCCTATAAAATCCTAATTTCAATGCCCCCACCTCCTGCACAAAAGACTTGTGTTAGATCAGGCCCTTTTCAATACATACCTTTCTCGTAGCACTCCGTGATGGCTTGCCAGAGGTTGTCCTCACCAGGGTATTTTTGGGGACCACGACAACATGGCAATCTATCCCAAGTTCCCTGAGCACCAGCTTTCTGAGGGTACTTGTCAAGGTCTTGTCTGCCGATCTGTCCCCGTTCTTACACTGTATGACGAGTACAGCCCTCTCCCTACCCCGTTCATCTTGAAGGGCAAAGGCACAGGCATCACCTATCCTGACCTCATCAAGGGATTCAGCCAGATATTCTATATCCTGGGGCCAGATATTTCTCCCATTGATTATGATCAGGTCCTTGGAACGCCCAGTTATCACAATATCGTCCCCAGACAGATAGGCCGTATCCCCAGTATTCAACCAGCCGTCTTCACCAAGGACATTACCAGTGGCTTCTGCATCCCCGAGATACCCTGACATTACACTGGGTCCCTTGAGATATAGAATGCCACATTTACCAGCAGGGACTGGCCTGCCGGATGGATCCCGGATCTCTACCTCAAAGCCTGGCAGTGGTTTGCCACACTTCACAAAGGTCTTCACCCTGGTCTGGGTCTTCGTCCCTGGTTTTATCTGTCCAACAGGCACTACCTCCCTGTAGGTGGCCAGACGCTCAGCATCCACACAATCGACCTCTATACCAATATTCCGATGGGCAAATGCCACGGCCAAAGAACATTCAGCCATGCCATAACACGATAAAAACGCACCTGGATCAAATCCACATGGCTTGAGCCTACTTGCAAAGCGCTCCAGCAGCTCTGGTCTTATCATCTCGGCACCGACGCCAGCTATTCTCCACATGGAAAGATCATAACGTTCCACATCACTGTCTCTTAGGCGCAATGCGGCAAGTTCATAACCAAAAGGAGGGCTGAAAGAAATACTTGCCCTATTGTCCGATATCAGTTTGAGCCAAAGCCCTGGCCTCATGGCAAAATCACTGGTACTGAAAAAATCCACTGAAAGCTGTGAGGCCATGGTAGATAGGACAAGCCCCACAAGGCCCATGTCATGATAGAAAGGTAGCCACGAAACTGCTCGATCCCCATTTCTGCAACCTATGCCATGCCTTGTTATGGCATGGAGGTTACTGAGAACAGCCTCTTGTGTAATCATTACCCCCTTGGGGAAGCGGGTACTGCCTGAAGTAAACTGGAGATAAGCCAACTCACCCTGTTCAAGAGGCTTCAATTGGACGCTGGATTCAGGCAGGGCATAGAAATCCTCAGGCCTGCCAATGAACTCCAGGTCCAACTTCTGACTACTGACTGCCTTTGTCAGGTAGCTGAAAAATTCGCCTGTAGCCACTGCCAGGCTGGCTTTACAAATATCCAGGAGCCTTGCGAGTTGACGCACATAGGCCTCTGCCCCGTTTAGGTGCATGACAATGGGTAGGGGCACTGGTATTAGACCTGCATACTGACATGCGAAAAAAAATCTCACGAATTCTGGATGGGTATTGGCGACGATGGCTACATGAGATCCCCTGGGAACCCTCAAATACAGAAGTTTTCGTGCCAAGATACGCGCATCATGACGGAGCCTTGCATAGGGAATGGAGGCATACAAACTGCCTCTTCTCGTATAAAAATTGTATCCTGTCCGCCCATTTGCTGCATAATCCAGGGCCTCAGCAAGGCTTCCGAAATCCGCATACCTGACATGGATGTTGTTCTCGCTTGGCGTTGGAGCCAGTCTGGTGGTATCTTTCAATCCTGTCTCACTACCGCATGGAAAAGAAACAACTGCTTGAGATGATTTCATATTATAAATCAATACCTTTCAATAATTGGATTTTTCATTTAACTTGTTCGAATACTAATAATGAGAACCCGGTAAGGCTCAACCGCGACAAGGCAGGACATCTATCTGAAAATATTATACATAACCCTGCGTCCATAAAACCATTCATGTGGATATAGAAATTCACTGTCCCAACCCTACAACAAGGGATGTGAAGAATAAAAATTTTCTAACTCTTTATTTTGTAATTAAGTTTAGGGTCTCAATAAAAAAGAGGAAAAAACCGTTATTCTGGATTAAGCTTAAAATGTATGATGTCCTCCTGTTCAATAGCCTGGGAAGTTGCCTTCACCAAAACAAAATATAGGCTTCCAGGCCATATGGGTATAAGCTTCTATAAGGTTCTTGCGCGAAAAATATCCTCTCCTGCAAGGACCGATACTTATAGATTATGAGGCAATATTAATAAACATTAACAAGAGTAACAAGAATAAAGGTAAGCCCCAAAGGGAAAAAACCATATTTTTACTTAGTTGCATCGCTTATGGGCATTGATGCCTGCCAAACAAGATAGGAAAATGGATAACTTCCTTTTGAAAAAACTCGTAATGTTCCTATGTATCGCCTCCCTTTCCATCGCATCTCTACAGGTGATGGCCTCTGATACCAGGGATCAAAGCATAGGCCATGGCCTGCGTTTGCGCCCCAAAAGCCCTTGGAGGGAACTCTATTTCCAAGGCGGGAAGGGCTTTACTCGAATCGCTGCCTCTGTTCGACTCAGATCCCCCTTGGGTTTCTGCCCCAGCAATCTCAGTAAGCCGTTGTCTGGCTTTGCCCCTTGTCCCCTGGAAGGGCCTGACATTCGTGTATTGTCTGTGGAAAGTGCTGTTTCAACCCTGATCCCTCCCCAAGAGGAATATATCCAACACGTATGGTTCAACAGGAAAACCATGAACACCTACCAGAGGATAAGATGGAAAAAGGGCTCTCGGCCATGGATAAAGACTTACACTTGGGGTAAAACCGGTGTTCAACGGCTCAAGCTTCAGCCTTCTGGCCCCATGGAATTACCCTTCAGCCCTGATAAGTGGACAAAAAAACACAAATCGTTTTTCACCTACCCTCGTGGCGGAAGAACAGGATGTGGAATCATATCTGAACCTACGATCCTTCTATACTTGGCATCGGTTATGGATCCGAAGAGGACATCCTTTCCATTTGAACTATGTGTATTTGTAAAGAAACAGCTCCATAAGGTTACCATGCGGCTTGTGAGATTGAAACCCATGAAGGTCTCATTCGAATCCTATGGTTTGCAAGGACAACACCGGGTAGAAAAAACCGTAAAACCCCTTGTATTCTTTATTACTTCCTCTCCTGTAGATCCCGAGGACAAAAAGCATGAGGCCTTTTCCCTCTTGGGGCTACAGGAAGAGATCTATATCTTTATCGATCCAGAGACAGGCTTACCGGTCCGGATAATTGGCAAGACCAAACGGATAGGAGATATGGTTCTGGCACTCACCGGGGCATGGCTCAGATGAGAGCTCTTTCACCTAAGGACCAAGGTTAATTGTCTTCAGTAGTCAGAGGCTATCTTTTCAGCCATCTGCCAATCACTCATTGTATCGACATCTATAGCCGCTTCGGGGAAAGGCATTAAAACAGCTCGGATATTACATCCAAGAATATCTGAGGCCCGTCTGAAGGCCATCTCAAGACTCACTGTACCGACGAGATACCTCAAGACCCATAACCATCCAAAGCTCCCAACCACTTGCAAGGGGTGTTTTCTCTTCTCCTCCACCCTCTGCCAATAGTCGACAGCCCCGTAGGCCCTGTAGGTCATAAATCCGAACAGGTTACATGAGCAATACCTGCCATCACTGAAACTGTAATAGGTCCTTCTGGCTCGAGGATAGGCCTTTTGCACCAATTCTAACCTGACAAGGCCCACCACCAGATCTGCCCCAGACCCATGGGCCTCATTGCAAAAAAAATCCACCATCTCTGTTGTCAAAAGGGCGTGATCTGCTGTTGTGAGAAGCACAGGAGAATCCTCGACTCCTCGTCTCAGGGCCTTGCTGGCACTGGAGCTTGGGGATCTTTCACTTTGGATCCACCTTATCTGTCCAGAGTCAAGAAGTGGCCCCACTGTTCCCACCTTTACAAAGGGAGCTATCTCTGGACAGGAGATAAAAATAGGACCTACCCATTGAGAGGAATAAAGACTTTCCACTACCCTTTGAATCATTGGTTTGCCCGCAACTGGTATCAGGGCCTTTAAAGGGAGATTGAATCTACCTGCCAGGGGGCTGTCTCCTCGCCGTTGTCCAGCTAATACCACTGCTGTAAAGCCTTCTCTTGAGTATTGGCCATTTTTTGCCATGGGTCGATCTACCAATGCCCCAATCCTCTTTCATAAATCCGGTAAATCTTATAGGGCTCTGCCCCCAGGGCCTCTATTATACGTCTCATGGCCACATTGTCCTCCAGTATCCATGAGAGCTCAAGTTCCGACATACTGGAGTTGAGCACCTCCTTCATGACATCTCTTATGAGGCAGAGGCTTACTGCTGCACCAATCAGACTGTCTTGGTACTTTCTCCTCACACCCATGAGAAGTATGCGACCCGTCCTAAAACTGTGAAACCTGATACGCCAAAATAGCCTAGCCCATCCAAAGGGTAATAACCGGCCATCAAGGTCAGAAATGACCTCATTAAGGTTCGGCAACACTACCATAAAACCAGCAGGCTCCTCCTGTATCTCTGCAATCCTTATAAACTCAGGTCTTGCAAGAAGACTCATGGTCCTGCCAACATCCATGTATTCCTCTTTAGTAAAGGGGACAAATCCCCAATTTTGAGACCAGGCATCGTTGAAAATAGCAAAAATGGTATCCAGTTCCCTCTCGAGCATTCTTTTCTCAAGCCTTCTCGTCTGTACAGTATCTTTCTTGGCGCCGAGTATCTGTTGGATCTTCTGGACAATCCCATCCTCTTTCTTTATGGAATAGGCGATTAAATCCTTTGCCTTCTTGTAGCCAAGGGTTTCTATAGCACTGGAATAATATCTTGGGGCATGTCCCATCATCATGGATGGGGGAGAATCAAAGCCCTTTATCAAGAGCCCGCATTCATGGTTTATGGATAGATTGAAAGGCCCCAAGGCTCGCTTCATCCCCATTTTTGCAAGCCATTGCTCCACTGTATGGAAAAGTGCCTGAAAAATCTCTGGATCATCCACAGCCTCCAGCATGCCCCAAAAACCTGTAGCATCCTGATATCTATCAAGATAAAGACTATCCACCTGGGCACTGATGCGCCCAACCACCTCGTCTCCCACAAAGGCAAGCCAGAACCTACAGTTAGCATGTGCAAAATATGGGTTTTTCTTGGAAAGGTGCATCCTTCTTTCAAGATGCAGAGGAGGGACCCAGAACGGATCATTCTTATAGATCCGCCAAGGCATGCGGATGAACTCCTCGAGCTCATGGCCGCTCCTTACAGGCTTTACACACAGCTTTTCATTACCCATGAGATCCCCTGCCGCCCTGGAATAGCATCTTCGCCCCCCTCAGATCTGCCCATGTCCATAGGGGGCATATAACACAATATCGATCATACGAGATTATACACTTCAAACACCTGAAAAAGAAAATCCCTTTGGATGATTACATGGTTTGCATCTATCTGATCCCATTGTATTTTACCTAAAATGAAGTCCAATTCGTGAGAAGTCTTCTCAGGTATTTGAAGCTGCATGGACCCACTATCTGCCCGAACCTGCTTTGGTTTGGACAGTTTGAGGTATCGAAGCACATATGCCTGCCCTCCTCCTCACATCTTCGGTAAAATTGTGAACTCCATGATCCGAGATGAAGAGTTGGACTTTTGTAACCAGTGAATCTATATTGATTACAGATAAATTCAGATGTCAACACTGTTTTGTTTTCAGGAGCAAGCTTCATGAAGGTGATAATACTCAGTGCAGGTCAGGGGAAAAGACTCCTGCCTCTTACCTCCAAGACCCCTAAGTGCCTCCTTGATATATGTGGTAAGACCCTATTGGAATGGCAGGTAGAAACCCTAACAAGAGAGCATATCGATGATATAGTCGTGGTTACAGGTTATGGAGCCCACAAGGTGGAGCAGTTGGTGCAAAGACGTCTTGGCCAATATAGGATAAGGACATTCTATAATCCCGACTATGCAACTGCTGACAATCTCGTCAGCTGCTGGAAGGTTCGCCATGAAATGGATCAGGATTTCATACTCTTGAACGGAGACACCCTTTTTGAGCCTGCTGTGTTGGCCAAACTGCTCGCCTCTCCTCCTTCGCCAATTACAGTCACAGTGAGCTCGAAAAAGAAATACGATTCAGACGACATGAAGGTGATAACAAAAGCTGGAAGGCTCATGAGGATTGGGAAACAACTGCCAGCCGAACAAGTATCTGCTGAATCCATTGGCCTCATATATTTCAGGGGCCGAGGCCCAGAAATCTTCCGTTCAGCCCTGAGACAGGCCATCGATCAACCTGAATATAACAAAAAGTGGTATCTTTCTGTAATAGATCAGATCGCCCCCAACACACCGGTCATGACCTGTTCCATCACTGGGCTTTTGTGGTGCGAAATTGACTATCCCAAGGATCTCAAGCTGGCTGAGCCAATTGTCTCGGCAATAGAGCTTGATGGGCAGACCAGCAATGGCCACAACATATATGCACAGAAGGGGTTTGTCCATGCAAAGGGAAGCGTCTATTAAAGACAACAGAAAGATGTTTCTTTGCCCCAATATCTCTGGCCCTTTCAAATGAGACCCTGCCCCCCCTCTTTCTTCAACCCATCTCCATGTCTCTGATATCCCAGGAAAAGCCAGTATGATTGCAGAACGTTACATCATACGGGAGATATTGAAGCCTACTGCTGTGATCTGCAGTATCCTGATTTTCATCTATGGCAGCTTTATCGCTGCAAGGTACTGGGCAGCAGCAGCCCAAGGGGAACTGCCCGGTGCTACTGTAATGATACTGGTTTTTTTCAGGATTGCTGTTGCCATGGAGATCCTCTTGCCCACTACCCTTTATCTTTCTGTTGTCCTGACCCTTAGCCGTCTCTACAGAGACGGAGAGATGACAGCCATGTTTGCCTGTGGCATCAGTCCTGTCAGGATAGTAAAGGCCGTGTTTATCACCTCCGTGATGATTGCCATACTTGTTGCCTGTTTTTCTCTCTATATAAGACCGTGGGCATGGGATCAATTCTTTACCATGAAAGCAAAAGCAAAGGCCAGCTTTGACCTGACGAGGATGAAGGCAGGAATCTTTTATGAAATCAACCATGGCAAAAGGGTCATCTTTGCCCAGAGGGTAAACAATAGGAAAAATCAGGCCGAGGACATATTTATCCAGACCAGACGCAAAGACAGTCTGCAGGTCATATATGCCAAACATGCCAGGCAATTCTTCGACAAGAAATTGGCCCTGCCCATCCTCATACTCTATCATGGCAAGGACTATGAATTCTCCAATAGCGGTGACAAAGAGGTAATCCTCCAATTCGAGCAGTCGGAACTGTCCCTGGAACCAGGACAGATAGTCAAGGAAGACAGGGTAAAGGCCGCCCCCTTGAAACGCCTACTCCACTCCAACAACCTTCAGGAGGTGGCTGAGCTCCAGTGGAGGCTCATCACCCCTGTATCTACTGTGCTACTTGCACTTATGGCCCTTCCCCTTAGCAAGTCGTCTCCACGTCAGGGCAAATATGCCAAGGTACCCTTGGCAATACTTCTTTTCGCCGCCTATTACAACCTTACTGCGATAGCAAAAAAATGGGTTGCCCAAGGGATCATAGCAACCTTTCCCGGCCTGTGGTGGAGCCAGATAGCTCTTTTTTTGCTCTTCGTTGTTCTCTTTTGGTACGAAGACCTGTCACGGATATACCGTAAGAGGCGTACCAGCAGGACTTCATGACAAACATTAGGGAGCGATGATGAAGATTATAGATCTGTATATTGGTAAAAATTTTTTGAAATTTTTTTTATTGATCATCATTATCCCAGTGATCCTCTTTAGCTTCTTCCAACTCTTGTCAGAACTCGATTCGGTTGGGAAGGGTTCTTACACCCTTCAAGATGCCCTTTTGTTCATATTTCTCACCTCGCCCAAAAGGTTTCTGGACCTTGCACCTATCACCTCGTTACTGGCGGCAATAGCAGCCCTTGGACGCATGGCCGACCGCTTTGAACTCGTAGCCATGGAGGCCTCTGGTATCTCCAATCCAAGAATAAGCCTATCTGTTCTTGGTACATGTGGCCTGATAATGGTGGCGTTCATCCTTTCTGGTGAATTCATTGTCCCCCCCATGGAACAAAGTGCCAGGCTGATGCGGGCAAAGGCCCTATCCTCCAAGGGAGTTACATTTACCCAGAAGGGCTTCTGGGCCAAAAGAGATGACTCATTCATTCATGTAACCAAGCTCATAGGGAAAAGTACAGCAGAAGGCATCGATATCTTTTCATTTGATGGTAAGGGCGGCCTAAAAAATTTCTTGCATGCCAAGACAGCCTCTATTTCAGACAGAGACATGTGGATATTGCATGATGTAACAGAAAAATTGGTAAGTGGCATGGACATAAAAACAAGGACAGTAAAGGAACTTTCCCTTGGCCCCTTCCTGAGCCGAGACCAGGTCACAGTACTTGAACTTCCCCCTGAAAGCCTATCAGCCAAGGATCTTAGCGACTATATCATAGCCCTTGAAAAGAGCGGTCAAAATGCAGACAGTTATAGGCTGGCACTATGGAGAAAGGTTAGCCAGCCCCTCAGCACTGGAGCCATGGCCATACTGGCCCTTGGCTTCGTCATGGGCTCCACAAGGAAGGTGGGTGCAGGCCTTCGTATGACCATAGGATCTTTCATAGGTATTGCCCTCTACTTTTTCGATCAGATCACCATGCATGTGGGCTTACTCCTTGGCCTAAGGCCATGTGTTTTGGCCTTTATCCCCTTTTTGTTCATATCTACCTTGGCAGTAATAAGGCTAAGATCTCCTGCCTGAGCGATGACTACTGCCTGCAATCACAAATTCCTCCTGCTTCACAGAGACAAAACCCTTTTGAAAATTGGAGAAGATGCGATCTTCCACCCTACATTTCCAACCCTTCTGCCCAGACCCCACTATCTTACAAGTGAAATACCTTGCCTTGCGGCTTTTCGATGAACGAACACAGAGGGCAGACGGCGCCTCTATTACAGGGATGTCTCCCCGGGGCCCCTTTAGTGTATAGCAAAGACTCTGATGGCTATGGCCATGAAGAATGAGTTCACATCCACGATCTTCCAAGATCCTTACAAGTCTTCCTGCATCTTTTAGGGCCTTGCGAGAGCCTATCGATCCCAGCCCAGGGGGATGGTGCAAGGCAATTATTCTAAAACAGCCCATTGAAGCCGCTTCTTCCAGCATGGCCTCAAGCTTGCGTAACTGGCCTGTACCCACCTCCCCTATGGCTAAATGCCAAGGGCAGGGAACGGCTGTAGAGACCCCTATTATTGCCACATTTTTCACCTGGTGAAGTATCGGGAAGACATCCTCAAGGCCTGGAGGGGGCAACCGGCCTTCATAAGAAGAGTATGGCAGGATATATCCCTCCCACATGAAAAAGGTCTGGGCCCAGTCTGTCTCAACATAGGTGTCATGATTGCCAGGAACGATGGTTATCCTTTCAGATGGGCCAAGCTTTTCGAGCCATTTTGACACTGCCTTGAATTCAGAAGGAAGGCCCAAATGGGTAAGATCTCCTGTTATTATGACGTGATCTGGTTTTATCTGTTGCAGTTCACGTTCAAGTATGGCAAAAATCCTATAGTCAAATTCCCTTCTGCGGCCCAGCCTCCATCTGAGATAGCCAAGTATCCTCTTGTTGAGGAGCTGATGCCAAGAAATGCCATCTGTACAGGCGAGATGCAGATCAGAAAGGTGTACAATGGTAACACTATCTCTTTGTGAAAAGGCAATATCTTTTGAGGATCGTGACTTGAACAAGGTTTTATTTTGTTGGGATATCGAGACCATATCTGATATCTATACCTTAAGATCATTATCAACTACAATATATTCATGAGCCTATATCTATATTTCATAAAAGACAGCCAAACCAAGATCTGGGGGCTTACCCCAAGACAGCGTGCCCAAAAGGTACTCGGTGACCAGGCTACAACCATCCCTGATATTTCAGTTGTCCAGCCTTCAGACCATGTTTTGATCCTGCGCGGTGATTATATCTTTGAAGACAGACTACTCAGGCATCTGGCTGCAAGCCCTGATACCCTTCTACTGGTCCAGGATAGACATAACAAGGTCCCAGTGGCGATACATGTACCAGGCACCCTGGCAGGCATGGCAGTGAAGATCATAGAGAATGGACAGGCCACAGGCCCTATCAAATCGGTCACCACACATAGCCTGGAGACCATCTCAGTAGCATTTCATCAGAAGCTGAGAAAATTTGAGCCTCCATTCGTACTTCGTGTCAATGACAAAGACAGGGAACGGCTTGAACAAAGACTTTTCAACTGGTCATATAAAGGGGTAACCGATCTGGTCACAAAATGGCTTTGGCCGAGACCAGCCAGGTGGGCAGTGAAGCAGTGCGTACGGCTCAAACTCCAGCCAAATCACATAACACTTATGGGTCTTTTCCTCGTTCTGCTGGCAGGTTACCTGTTTGCAAAGGGCTATCTGGGCTGGGGACTTCTGGCAGGCTGGCTCATGACCTTTCTCGATACCGTTGACGGCAAACTTGCCCGCGTCACTGTCACCTCCAGTAGATTTGGCCACTATTTCGACCACATCATAGACATCGTTCATCCCCCCATATGGTATCTCCTGTGGGGGATGGGCCTGGAACAAACAGGACAGTTTCATCTGAATACCTCCCTGGGCACCCTATATTGGGTCATATTTGTAGGTTATATTATTGGACGCCTTGTTGAAGGCCTCTTTCAATGGCTCATAGCAGACTTTGGCATATTCTGCTGGAGGCCTCTTGACTCCTTTTTCAGGCTGATAACGGCAAGACGCAACCCTTGCATGATAATACTAACCCTTTCTTATCTGGCTGGACGACCGGACTGGGGGCTCTTTCTTGTTGCCTTCTGGACTGCAATCACCAGCCTCTTTCTGCTGATTAGGCTGGGTTATGCCTTTTATCAAAAAACCAAGAAGGGCCAACTCAAGTCATGGCTCGAAGAAATCGATTTCTCTTCACAACAAAAGGGCCTGGCCATACGCTGGTTCACCAGGCATGATACCGTTTAGCCAATAATGACCACCTGGTACGAGGACGGTAGACATGGTCTAAAAGCTGGAATATTGATCAATCCTCTTGGTGGCAAAAACAAGACCTGTGCCAATGAACTCTTTAGCATTGCCAAAAAATTTTTAGACCTTGTAGTCTGGGTAACGACCCCAGAAGAGATAAAGGGTGCGTTGGCACGCATGTCGGAAAACGAGATAGATATCTTGATAATCAGTGGGGGAGATGGAACTGTGCAGGCTACCCTTACTGGTCTCTTCAGCCAAGGCCCCTTTGACAGGCTTCCACGTATTGCCATCTTGCCTGGTGGCACGACCAATCTCATTGCAAGTGATATTGGGATCAAAGGGAGCCAGAAAAAGGCGTTGAAACGTCTTCACAGATTGATCCTGGACAATTCACTCCACAGCCATACCAGCTTGGCAAAGAGACATGTAATACGCCTTGGGTACTTGAACAAGATAGAAGAATACGGAATGTTTCTTGGGGCTGGAGGGATTTATCATGCCGTAGCCATGTGCCAAAAACACTCTACCCTTCCACTCTTGAAACGCAAGGCCATGATATTCTCATCGGGCCTTGAGATATTGATGACAGGTCTTGGGAGCAAGCAAGATCCAGACAACATGTCCAAAATGAAAATCATCGTGGATGGAAGGCCTATACCAGAAGAAGACTTTCTCCTGGTGCTTTCAACGACCCTTGAAAGACTCTTCCTGGGACTACAACCATTTTGGGCCACTGATAAGGGCCCCATACATCTGACCGCTGTAAGAAAAAGGCCCAAAAAACTCTTGTCCGTGCTCTTACAAATGTTCTTTGACAGATTCAGTCCTGTACTGGCAGAAAAAAACGGCTACTATTCGTTCAATGCAGATAGGATAGAGATCTATACCCATACGGGAATTGCCCTCGATGGCCAGATCTTCCAGGCAGATCCAGGCCCAGCCAGACCCTTCATCATAGAAGATGCTGGCCAGATCATCACTATGAGCTGGTAACTTATGGACAAGGCACCGGAACTCTTGAGTGAAATCCGCAAATATGTATACAGTCACAAGGCTTCTCCTGTAATCGGCCTACTTGTTGATGAGATCTTGAGCCGTCATCACAAGGATGTGATGGGGATCTTATACTATGGCTCATGTCTCCAGTCTGGCAACGAGACAGATGGTATTTTGGACCTCTTCGTAGTAGTGGAGAGCTATCTCTCCGCATACAAGAGGCCTTTCCTGGCCTTTATAAATTGGCTTTTGCCTCCAAATGTGTTCTACCTGGAACTACCCTTTGGGGAACATCAAAAGATCAGGGCCAAATATGCCATGATCTCACTCTGGGATCTTCGTAAGATGACCTCCCATAGGACGTTTCACTCATATTTCTGGGCTCGATTCTGCCAACCGGTAGCCATAATCTACTGTCGGCACAAAAGGATAGAAAAGGTCATTGAAGATTGCCTTGCCTCTTCCATCATCACCTTTTTGAAGGCCACTATACCCTGTATGCCTGGGGAATTTACAGCCAGACAGTTGTGGCTCACAGGCCTTGGCCTTAGTTATGGAGCAGAGCTTCGACCGGAGAGACACGAGCGCCTGACAAGGCTTTGGCAAGAGCAGGGCCATGTATTAGAGGCTGTGACCAATGCAGCCATCCGACACGTACCATATGAGATCTGCAGAAAAGGAAAGCCAAAAAAACACACATACCTGACGAAGATTGGGAGCAGATCGCGCCTGATGTGCCAAACCGCATGGAAGGTAAGGACTATTCAGGGAAAGCTCCTATCGATCATACGCCTTTTCAAGGCAACCTTCACCTTTAAAGGAGGTGTGGATTATGCCCTGTGGAAGATAAGAAGGCATTCGGGGCTCGATCTGGAGGTTGGTCCTTTTATGAGGCGACATCCTGGCCTGGCAATGCTGGTATTGTCCTGGAAACTCCTAAGAAAACATGCTATTCGCTGATTAGACCGTAACCATATATTTTTATAGCCAGTCTATACAAGTCTCAAGAACTGGGCAATTTTCATGTCCTCCTCGAGGATGTGATCCCTTAACCAATAGTTTAGGAACCCGATCAGCTCGGAGGCAGTACACGGTTTGCCATGTTTCATGTCTATGAGGATGGAGGCGACATCGTTTACGAGATCCTTGTGAAGGATCTTGTGCCTTGCAAGCTCAGGAAACCCCACCCGTGACATCACCTCTTCTTCGTTCCTGAAATGGAATTTGACATAATCTACAAGTTCTTTCAAGACCATACCCGTGGTCTTGGTGACAGAGCCGTCATACATAGATCCCTCGAGTTTTTGAATAAGGGTCACGAGCACTCTGTGCTCATCATCTATCGGACGGATTCCCGTCTCAAAACATCTTTTCCATATCATGAATTTTCCCCCTGATTTTTTGTGGTGGTGAAAACCAAAAGACCGAACAAGCTGGTCCATGCTGCCAAAGAATAGTTCCTTTTTTACATGGCCTTATTTTGTTTATCGTCAAGGGTAAAACTGGAAATAAAAAAGAAGGCTATCTTTCAGGCAAGGAGTACGGCTATGATGCCAGCTAGAAATATGCCATCAAAGGTACCTGCTCCTCCTATGGAGGCAACAGGGGCGTGTATCTTCTTTAGATCCTTTAGGTGGAGGATATCCGCGCCGAGAAGCGTGCCCATTGTGGCTGAAATATAGGCCACAGAGGGGGCATGCACAGATGGGCCCATAAAGATAGCAATAAAGGCGGCCATCAACGGGGCCACGAAGACCGGTAGTGCTATGCCCACCCCAGGGACAGGTCTTGCCATTACATAAGTAACCACGGCAACACAAAAAATGCCAAACAATGGCTCAAACAAAAGCCCCCATCTGGACATGAGATAACAAGAAAGTATGGAAGGCACTATTGCACCGCCGACATTGATTGCAATTATCATCTCCCTTGGATTTTGGACAGGGACAGGATATCTCATGCCAAAAAAATTGGCAGTCATGGCAAAGGACTCGTGCGCGGGAAGAGGTATCCTCTTGACCGGGATATTGATGTTGCTTCCAAGAAGGGAGATCAAGAGAAACGCAAAGGTCTGGGCCTCTGTAAGGCCTATTCTCTCAAAGGCTATAGTAATGAGGCCGATATGGATGAAGAGGAAAAGAAAGAGAAAAACAAATATAAAGACGAAAAACAACAGAAGGGTCAATGGGCTGAAAAACATCTGCTTTTCTCTCTGGATCTAAGGACAATGACTGTTTTGGAAAACTATAACCATCCTACACGCATTTACTACCAGATCGGATCACAAATTAACAGGATAAAGTCCCCTTTTTCAACCTTGAATATCTCCTGTCAGCCAAAATCTTTTGGGAAAACCACATCTGCCACGAAAAGATGGGGCAGAAAAAACCCGCAGTAATTATTTCATTTTCTGCGGGCTGTTACATGGACAGAGGTAGGAGGATTTTTCTATTTGCTTACCATGTTTTTGAAATCTGCATAGAGGTCTTTGAGCCGTTTCCTGAGCTCCGCAATCTTTTGGTGTTCTTTCTCTGAGCCATAACGTGGTTCTGCCAGGGAAAAGATGACCCGGTGCAGCTCATCAATGTAACCTCCTATAGATCTTTCCCAATCGGCACGTCCAGCCTTTTCCACATCGGCAGCCTCCCTGATCTCCTGTTCAAGCCTGTTGGTTGCCTCTTCAAGCTGATTGATAAAATCTGCTTGTGCCCCTACCAATGTCTCTTGTAATTGGACTATATTCATGTCTTATACCTCCTTTCTTTGTTTTCTTTAAGATGTGTATTCATTTGAAAAAGTCAAGACTTTGATTATGTATCTTTTGCACAAAATGTAAAATAGAATGAGAAAAGATTTACTTAATATTATATTGGCTTTCTTTTATTGATAGTCATATTGGTTAATAATTTTATGGTTCTTATGATTAGATTTCATATCATTTGAAGGAAATTCCTTTCTTGCACTGAAGAGAATGATAATTAGATTAAGGAATAGAATTCCTATCCATAGCGAGAAGACATGGCAAAAGAAGCAATAGAGCGGATATTGACCTGTGACGAAAATGCCAGGGCAACAGTGGACAAAGCCAGGCGGGAGGCCGAACACCTGTTGACAGGGGTAGAAAAACATCTCGAGATCTTGAGACAGGAGGCCCAGAAAAAGATAGATGAATTCAAGCAAGAGGAGATATCAAAGATATTGGAGCAGGCCTCTCTTCAGGCGTCAGAGATAGAAAAAGAGGCCGAGGATTATTGCCAGAGGCTCAAGCGGCTCTGGGGAGCCCACAAGAAAGAGGTACTATCTGAATTTATGGAGAGATTTTATCGGGAGGCTGGTCTCTTTTAACAAGATGGTGGAGATCCATACCGGATAAGGAGGGGAGCATATTGTTGAGGGCTGCCATCAAATACTCTTATGTCAACGCCAAGACAAGGACCATGCACTCCAAAAGGCTCAGGCCCTCTGACTGGCACGTAATCGAAGATGTAAAAGACAGCCAGGGCTTCATACAGTATCTTGCAACGACTTTCTATGGTCCGTGGATATCTCCCCTTATCCAAAACAGGAAGGTGGGGCCGCTCTCATTTGAGACGAGGATCTTCAAGTCCCTATTCCACGATTACCATAAGATACACCACGGCCTTTCATCCCAAACGTCCAAGGAACTCATACTGGCACTCTTTTCCAGATTCGAGGGAGAAAATCTGAAGATTGTTCTACGGGCCATTTTTTCAGGTCTTAAAAAGACAGATGTGGCCCATCTTCTCTACCCTGTGGAAGAATTTTCCAAGATGAGACTGGAGGGTCTATGGACACAAAAGGGGATCAAAGGGATAGTGAAATTGCTTGAGACAACCCCTTTCGGCCCCTTGCTCCATCATGCCTTGCCCCAATTCGAGGCCCAGGGAAGGCTCTTCCCGCTCGAGATGGCCATAGACATCTCTTGTTATAGAAGGATAGCAACAACCACAGAGGCATTGAGAGGGGAAAAGGACAGAAAGGAGGCCAAGAAGATCCTTGGCTCCTTCATAGATATGCTGAACATATCTCACATAGCCCGGCTTCGTTTCATATACGGCCTGAGCCCTGAAGAAGCCCTGAACTACAGTTATCCAGGTGGAAACAAGTTGCATCTAAAAGAGCTGCACGCCATAGCAAAGGCTGGCTCTCCTGCTTCTATGCTCAAGCTGTTACCAGAACCTCTAAAGACCATTGCCAAGGCGTGGGAGCAACAAGATCTGGCTACGATCAGGATTGGCTTGGAAGAATGGGTACTTGGAGAAATCAGGAGGGCTTTTCTGGGCAATCCTTTCCATCTCGGGGTCCCAATAGCTCACCTCCTGGGAAAAGAGTTGGAAATCAGGTGCCTGGTCAGGCTTTACCAGGCAAAAATCCAAAAGATGAGCAGACCGGCGACTGAAATCGTACCGAGTCTCTTTTTGAAGGGAGGAGAACAGATTGTTCAGGCCAGTTAAGCTGTTTCGTATAACCATACAGGTCCCGGGGAAATACATATCCCAGGTGCTTGGGATACTTGGAGACCTCAAACTTCTCCATCTCATAAACATCAATGAGACCCATCTTGGTAAGCTCGGGTATGTGGCAGGAGTCCCTGCCGATCTAATCAACCGCTATGACAAGGTGCTCAGCCGGATCACGAGATTGCTCCGTGAACTCGATGTGAAAGCTCCTGTACCGCCACTGGAGAAGGCACCAAGACCAGACAGGGATATCTTTCTCATAGAGGAGCAAGTCTCCAGGATAGAGGACAAGGTGTCAACCTATATCCTCGAAGGGAAAAAGATCGAAAAAGACCTTGCAAAGAAAAAGGAGACCATCTCCAGATTGTCTCTGTTGCTCCCTGCAGATGTAGATTTTACCAGGCTTTCCCAACTACACTTCATCCACTATAGCTTTGGGATACTGCCTGGGGAAAACCTGGACAGACTAACAGAAAGCCTATCCGATATCCACCACAGCCTCGTAAAGATCAGCGAAAAAAAGGATAGGATCGTACTGGGGACATTTTGTCTCACAGAGGACAAACAGGTCTTGGAAAGGGCCCTTAGAAGTGCCTTCTTTCACGAGATAGAAATACCCTCCGGCCTCAAAGGTAAGGTGGGCCAGGTGATCGAGGAAATGGAAAGAGAGATCCCGCCCCTGGAGGAAAAGGCAAAGGTTATCCGAGAGACAGAAAGACAGTTTAGGCAACGTTATGGCCCAGATTTACTCCTCTTACGGGAGAAGGCCTATGTGGCAAAGATCCTTCTGAAGGCCCAGGCCAAATTCGGTAAAATCGATCATATCTACTTCCTGACAGGCTGGTTGCCAGTGGATCTTTTCGAGCAATTAAAGGAAAGGATCATAAAGGCCACAAACGGCCAGGCCTTGGTGGACAAGGTTGACCCTGAAGACATCCGAGAGGTTAGAGAAGGCATAATAAAGATACCCATCCTGTTCAACAATCCCATCCTCATCCGTCCGTTCGAGAAGCTGACCTCTCTCTATGGTACCCCCACCTATCAAGAAGTGGAGCCGACTGTATTCCTTGCCCTGAGCTTTGTCCTTCTCTTTGGCATGATGTTTGGAGACGTGGGCCATGGCCTTATACTATTTCTCGCAGGGCTCTATATATTCAGAAGGCTCTACAAGTACATGGACTATGGCATAATTTTGATGGAATGCGGGGTATCCTCTGCTATTTTTGGCATCCTCTATGGCAGTGTCTTTGGGATGGAGGACCTGATCCCTGCCCTTTGGCTCCACCCCATGAAGGACATAGATAGATTCATGATGGTCTCTGCTGGTATTGGCATTGGCATGATCAGTCTGGGACTCATCATAAATCTCGTCAATATCATCAGGGAAAGACGATTTGAAGACCTGCTTTCTGCCAGTGGTCTTGTTGGCGCATTGCTCTACTGGCTCTTGGCAGGACTTGCCATAAGATATGTGCTGTCTGGCCCTCCAAGACCTGTTGAAATAACTATCGCCAAGGTGATAAGTGGACTCCTTTTGGCAGTGATGATAGTGGAAAGGCCCATCAGTGTGATAATCAAAAGACACAGGGCCAGGGGGGAAAAGGTCAAAAGACAAGAAGGTATTGCCACAATGGTACTCGAATCCACCATTGAGGCCCTGGACAGCGTGCTTAGATTCCTAGCCAATACTGTATCATTTGTCCGTGTGGCCGCCTTTGCACTCACTCATGCAGCACTTTTCATAGGGGTATTTTCCATAGCAGACATGGTGAGCCACGGATCAGGCAGTGGACTGTATTATTATCTCACCCTGGTCATTGGCAATATTGTGATAATATTGTTGGAAGGCATGGTGGTATCTATCCAGACAATACGTCTCGAATACTATGAATTCTTCAGCAAGTTCTTTAGGGGAGGTGGGCAACCTTTTCAGCCAGTGGTATCGGAAAGAAGTGGAAGATAGACCAACTATGGGATTTGGTATCAGATACATTGTCATAAAATCTGCTTGAAGGAGGAACCCTGTTCATGAATGTCAGAAATATCTCTGGTGCATTAATGGCCGTCATCCTGGTGTTGGCTCCAAGTCTGGCCCTTGCTGTCCAGCCCGTCCAGGATACTGCAGGGGGATCTGCCAAATGGGGTTTTATGGGAGCAGCCCTTGCTGTGGCAGGCTCTACCATTGGTGCAGGCATAGCAGTAGGGCTGGTTGGAGCTGCTGCAATGGGGGCTATCAGTGAAAGGCCAGAGGTTGCAGGACGCGCCCTCATTTTTTTGGGCCTTGCAGAAGGGATAGCGATCTATGGTCTTATAATAGCCATCATGATCTTGGGCAAGATATAGGCAAGAGGGTATCTGTACCATGAAGATAACAGCCATTACAGACTCGGATACCGCCTTGGCCTTTAGATTGGCAGGGATCGACACGCTAATCCCTCCTCGGCCGGAAAATACGGCCAACTTATTGAAAGAGGTGGCGGGACGGCCTGATATAGGGATAGTACTAATCACAGAAAGGTTGGCCAAGGCCGCTCGCAAAGAGATTGAAAAAATCAGCCATGAAAGGCACTTGCCCTTGTTTATGGAGATCCCCGATATGAAAGGCCCCTTGGGCAAGAGGCTTTCTGCCACGGAACGAATGGCAGCTATCATCAGGAGGTAGGCCCATGGTACTTCCGGATCAGGTGGAACTTCTTTGCTTGGCTGTTCAAAAAAAGGCGACTGAGGAGGCTGAAAAGATCCTCGAGGATGCAAAGAAGAGGTATGATCAGCTCCTGAGACAAGGCACGGAAGAGATAAACAGGAAGCTCGGGGCGGAGAGACTCAAGCTGAAAAGACAGGCCTTTCAGGATGCCAGGAGACAGGTGGACGCAGCCGAACTTGAGGCGAGACGCATGGTCATGGCCACCAGAGAAGAGATATTCAATAATATCATGGAAGATGCAAGAGAAAGGCTTCAAAGGCTTCGAGCCGACAAAGCAGAATACTCCAGGTTGTTGAAGGCCATGATAGAAAAGGCCTGGGAGATTATCCTTGGGGCAGGAGACAAGGGGATAGAGATCAGATGTTCCCACAAAGATATAGATGTTCTCCGTGAGATCTTAAATAGCCTGCCAGAGCACTTCCAGGGTAAGGTCAAGCTTTCTGAACGGCCGGTAGACATAGAAGGCGGGATCATGGCATACAGTTGGGATGGAAAGCAGCTCGTGGATCTGTCCTTTGAAGCTATCTTGAGACGTATCGAGCCAGATATCCGAATAATCGCTGCAGATCGGCTCTTCAAGGGGGCTGGTTCATGACCAACATTGACAAGCACAAAAACGGCGACATTCCTTTGGTAACCTATGTGAGTGGACCTGTGGTAAAGGCCTCAAGGGGCCACATCCTTTCAATGAATGAGATGGTAGAGGTAGGAACACAGAGGCTCGTGGGAGAGGTTATTGGCCTTGAGGGAGACACGGCCACCATCCAGGTCTATGAAGATACCACAGGGCTCAGGCCTGGCACCGAGATCATTGGCCAGGGCATGCCGCTTTTTGCAGAGCTTGGTCCAGGACTGATTGGTCACATATTTGATGGCATACAGCGCCCCCTGACGGAACTTCAGGAAAAATGGGGGGATTTCATCCAGAGGGGGAAGGTAGGCTCAGCCCTTTCGAGAGAAAAGATCTGGAGATTCACCCCAAGACTGGGGCAAGGAGAAATTGTCCGCTCTGGCCAGATACTCGGTGTAGTCCAAGAAACAGAGGCCATAGAACACAAGATACTCATTCCACCCGAAGTAACAGGCACTATCAAGAAGGTGGCAGGACCTGGTAACTATACCCTTGAAGAGACAATTGCCGTAATCGAGACAACAGGGGGAAGGGATATCGAGATAAGACTCTATCATAGGTGGCCGGTGAGAGTACCTCGTCCCTACGGAAAAAGACAGATGCCTTCCGAGCCCTTACTTACTGGTCAGAGGGTGATCGACACCTTTTTCCCTTTGGCAAAAGGTGGCACAGCAGCCATCCCAGGGGGGTTCGGTACAGGGAAAACGGTCACCCAACACCAACTTTCCAAATGGGCAGATGCAGATGTCATCGTCTACATAGGCTGTGGAGAACGCGGAAACGAGATGACCGGGGTACTCACGGACTTCCCCCAACTCCTCGACCCCAGGACTCAACGCCCACTGATAGAACGCACCGTGCTGATCGCCAATACCTCTGACATGCCTGTGGCAGCCAGGGAGGCCAGCATCTATACCGGCATCACGATTGCAGAATACTTCAGGGATCAGGGATACGACGTGGCCCTCATGGCCGATTCTACCTCGCGATGGGCAGAGGCATTGAGAGAGATCTCAGGAAGGCTCGAGGAAATGCCAGCCGAAGAAGGCTTTCCTGCATATCTCGCCAGCAGGCTGGCGGCATTCTACGAAAGGGCAGGCCAGGTGGTAACCCTCTCGGATCTGAAGGGCTCTGTCTCCCTTATTGGTGCAGTCTCTCCACCTGGAGGGGATTTTTCAGAACCTGTCACAATGCATACAAAGCGTTTTGTACAGTGTTTTTGGGCACTTGACAAGGAACTGGCCAGTGCACGCTATTTCCCAGCGATCAATTATCTTCAAAGCTATTCTGCTTATGTGAAGGCAGTAGCCCCCTGGTGGTTTGAAAAGACAGACCCGGAATGGGAAAAACTCAGGGATGAGGCAGTCCAGATCCTCCAGGAGGATGCCAAGCTCCAGAACATAGTCAAGCTCTTGGGAGAAGAGGCCCTCCCTGACGATCAGAGGAGGATACTTGAAGGGGCACGGCTCATAAAAAACGATTTCTTGCAACAAAGTGCCTTTGATCCCGTAGACACTTATTGCATGCCTGTCAAACAGTTTTATCTCTTAAAGGTGATAATCCATTTCATCAGGCGACTTAAGGACGTGGTTGACAGAAGGATTCCCCTCTTTCGTGCAATGGAGCTGCCTGTTGTAGAGCAGATACATAGGGCAAAGACGTCTATAGAAGGAGAAGATACTGCCCCATTTCAGCATATACTTCAGGATATCGATTCACAGATAGACCAACTCCTTGCAAGAAGCCAGGAGGCGAGAGATGTTGTCTGACAAGGTTGAATCAACAAGTGAAAAAAGAATGGCAGGCCTTGAATTCATAGGCCTGCAGAAGATCTCAGGCCCCTTAGTGATCATAGAGGGGATCAGTGGCGTGGGCTTTGGGGAGAGGGTGGAGTTGATTACTGCCAGAGATGAGATACGCCAGGGACGAGTTCTAGCAATCAGTGAAAAGGCGGCCGTTCTCGAGGTCTTTCACGGTACATCGGGCCTGGACCAGGAAAACACCAGGGTCAGGTTCATGGGACGCCCTTTTGAGATGATTGTCTCCAAGGAAGAGGTGCTCGGGAGAATATTTACTGGCCTCGGGATGCCCCTCGACGGTGGACCTGCACCCTTTAGGGGTGAGCCAAGAAACGTAAACGGCTTTGCCATAAATCCAGTGGCTAGGGCCTATCCGGAAGATTTCATCCAGACGGGCATCTCTACCATCGACGGGATGAACACCCTGGTTAGGGGGCAAAAACTGCCCATATTCTCTGGTAGCGGGCTGCCACACAACGACCTGGCCATCCAGATAGTACGCCAGGCAAGACTCCTTACCGAAGAGAGCAGCTTTGCCGTGATCTTTGCGGCAATGGGGGTGCGTCATGACGAGGCCGAGGCCTTCAGACAGAGTTTTGAAGAAAGCGGGGTCTTGAACAATGTGGCAATGTTTCTCAACCTGGCAGACGACCCCACAGTGGAAAGACTCATTGCCCCAAGGGTTGCCCTCACGGTTGCCGAATACCTTGCATTTGAAGAGGGCATGCATGTATTGGTGATCCTTACCGATATGACCAATTATTGCGAGGCACTTCGAGAGGTGGCGACATCCAAGGGAGAGGTGCCCAGCAGAAAGGGCTATCCTGGCTATCTCTACAGTGACCTTGCATCCATCTACGAACGCGCTGGGAGGATAAAGGGCCGGCAGGGCTCCGTAACCCAAATCCCTATCCTCACCATGCCAGACGATGACATCACTCACCCCATACCCGACCTTACTGGCTATATAACAGAGGGGCAGATCGTCCTTGACAGAGGCCTCTACCAAAAAGGCATCTATCCCCCTGTAAACGTCCTCCCTTCCTTGTCGAGACTGATGAGTGACGGCATAGGAGAAGGGAAGACCAGAGAGGATCACAGAAACATATCCAGCCAACTCTATGCTGCCTATGCCAATGCAAAACAGGTGGAAAGGCTTGCTTCCATCATAGGAGAAGAGGACCTGAGTACTACGGACAAAAGATATTTTACTTTTTCCAGGGAATTTGAAAACCGTTTTGTAAGGCAGGACAAAGATGAGGACAGAAGCATCTTTGAGACCTTGGACCTCGGTTGGGAACTCGTGATGATGCTTCCTGAAAAAGAACTGGTTCGGGTAACCCCTGAACAGATAGAAAAATATGGAAAGACTGCCCATACCAGCCACCAAGAGTAATGCCATAAGGCTCAAAGACGAGCTTGCCTTGGCCCGGGACGGACGCCAGCTCCTGGATCAGAAAAAAGACATCCTGATAAACCATATAAATCTCCTTACTGGTAGGGCAGATCGCATCAGGAAACAACTCGATTCGACCCTTGCCCAAGCCTATGAACAACTCAGGCTCGCACTCATCGAAAGTGGCAGGAACAGGGTGGAGGCGGCTGGACTGGCAATGGATGCAAGGCTGGAAGTAACCATTAGGGAAAGAAGTCTGATGGGGGTTGTGCTGCCTCTCGTTAGTATATCCAGGCCCAAGTTTCGACCTGAATATGCACTTTACGAAACCACTGAACGTATGGACTGGGTCAGACACATCATCCTATCCGCCACAGAGACAATAGCAGAATTGGCAGAGGTGGAGGTAGGGCTAAAGAGATTGATGGAGGAGACGAAACGGACACTCAAACGGATCAATGCCCTTTCTTACATCTATATCCCAATCTATGAAGCTACCTTGAAATCCATTGAAGAACGTCTGGAGGAAAAGGAACGAGAGGCCTTATTCCAACTGAAGAGGGTAAAAGGCAAGACGGAAAAGACCTTGTAGGAGAACACACCTTTCCACCCATGTGGGCCCCTGGCCTATATGGATATATAGCAGGAGGATGGAATGGATGGCAATACCAGTCTATTTGGCAAGATACTCGTCCCAGTAGATGGTTCTACTTATAGTCTTTCTGCAATAAGACTCACAGGCAGGCTTGCCCAGACACATGGCTCAAGAGTCTGGATATTAAACGTAATAGATGAAGAAGTTGAGACCCAGCTATGCAGGCTCCAAGAGACTGCATGTGAGCAGGTGAGACGAGATATGGAAGAACAGGCCCAGGGTCTTGTTGCCGATATGAAACAGGAATTGTCATATATGGACATAGATGTCCTTACCCTGGTAAAGAGGGGAACTCCCCATGAGATAATCCTTCAGACAGCCGAAGAACTCGAGGCCGAGCTGATTGTCATGGGCAAGCTTGGAAGACGCGGTATAAAACGTATACTCCTTGGCAGTGTTGCCGAAAGGGTGATAGAATTTGCCAATTGCCCCATCTTGCTCTCTGGCGAAGGCTAAGGCCTGGCAGCAAATGCACTGCTCACCCCCAAAGATCATGGGGTGGGAAGGCCTTGAAGGTATCTCTCCCCTCCAGGATCAGAAGGCTTTTTATTGCATGCCAGGTTGCATCGAGAAATGGAGCGGCATTACTGTTTCTTGAAAAGCCACCTGATCTGGTCCTACATCCCATGACAAATTTTTTACACGAAGTCCTATCTGCAGGTTCTACACCGAGCATAACAAGGGCAACCAGGGCATAGTGACAATTTTCAATATAGGAGGTGGTTCCAGGCATGAACCCAAAACCTCCGTCTGGATTCTGGCATGCAGCGAACCATTGGGCAGCCTCTGGTAGTGGGATCATCTCCCAGCCAAGATTGTAATCGAGATAGAGATCGACAAGCCTCTTTTTCAAGATCCCTGAAAACAGGCCGCTTATCCTGGCCTTGGACAACACTACTGGTAGTTCTGAGGCATGTCTCGGCTTGATGAGCTCCATGATTGTCCTCAGGGCAAAATACAGGTTTTCCCTCTTGGGATTTACGAGAAGATTGGCATCAAGTATGGCAAATATGTCTCTTTTGGCTGGCAAAATCCCGCAATAATCCATGGACCAAAGGAGCTGGAATATCCCCCTTGGGCCCAACTCAAGATCCTTGTCAAGATATCTTGACAAAAACCCGTGGAGTGCTGGCCAATTCCTCAGCTCTTTGGCAAAATCTGCCTGTACCACAGGGGCAACAGAGGAGATTATCCTTAGACTGTGATAGGTATCTTCCACTGTGGCAGGCAGTTTTGGTGTGGCCCCAAAACCACCGCTATCTTTCATCCGAGATCCTACAAACTCCAGAACATTGCTGAGGGTATCCCCAAACAGATCTGCTTCATGATCCATCATTGACATCCCTGACCCCACGACAGGCACATGAGAACGATTCCGTCCCTGGTATTGATCTGAGAGAAACCGTTTCTCTCCCAGAATCTGATTCCTCTATAATTACACTCTTTTACTTCCACAAAAAACTCCTTGCAAAGGCCATTTTCGACAAGTCCTTCCATTGCCAGTCTAACAGCCGAGCTACCTATCCCCCTATCCCTTTGGGTGTCACTCCATATGACCACGGACAAAAAGGCATGTTGTCCTGGTTCCCAGTCGTATATCCCCAACAGGCCAACTCTATTGTTTTTCGTCCTAATGAGATATACCCAGTTGAACAACCTTAAAAGCAAAAAAGTGCTGGTGCAGGCCCCGGGTGCCCTTTTGAGACCGAGATTTTCCCGTATCTCCACGTCTGCATCCCTTAGGGCCCTGCTCAACCATACAAGGTCGAAAAGACCGGGTATAACCAGACAGACGTCCTTATCTTTGAGCCTGCTGGGGAGATGGCCCAACTGGAAGCCTTGCATAAAATTTTGCCTCTGAACGCAGTTCCTCTGCCACCTGTACGGTCAAAAACCTTTGTGCCAGACGCCACCTCCAATTTCCCTTGGTGGAAGCGGGCAGATTCATGCGGCAGTCGGCCCCAAATCCAAGGACATCTTGCATGGGCACAATGGCCAGCCTGGCAACGGATGAATAGGCCATGCGGATGAAATCCCAATGGATTCGGTTGCCATCACTGTTTGCATATCTCCTGGCCCTGGCCTTTGCGTATTCCCCTATGGAAGGATCCAGATACCAGCCAACCACCGTATTGTTGTCATGGGTACCAGTGTAGACGACAAAGTTCCTATGCTCGAAATTATGAGGTAAGTACAGGTTGTACTCATCTGAATCAAAGGCGAATATGAGGACCTTCATTCCAGCCAGACCCAGTTCTTCCCTTAGCCTGATAACTGGCCTGGTTATGGTGCCTAAGTCTTCGGCCACTATCTCAAGCCCCTTCATTGCACCACGAAGGCGCTCGAAAAAATATCTGCCAGGCCCCCTTACCCATTTCCCATTTACTGCTGTCTTTTCTGAGGCAGGGATCTTCCAAAAGGCCTGCAGCCCTCTGAAATGATCTATCCTTACCATGTCCATAAAATTTGCTGTGAACCTGAGCCTCTGCTCCCACCACCTGTAAAGGGCCTCGTTGGGCCTTTTGCCAATCTTCCATCTATAGATGGGATTACCCCATCTCTGGCCTGTACGACTGAAATAATCAGGAGGGACTCCGGCAACGAACAGTGGCTTCAAGGTCTCTGGATCGAGCTCGAAACAGTCCTGATGTGCCCAGACATCGGCACTATCTGGAGCAACATATATGGGCATGTCTCCAAAAAGGCGAATATCCTTTCTGGCAGCCGCCTTCTTGAGCTGTTGCCACTGTCTGAAAAATAGCCATTGAACAAACTTGTGATACTCTATCCTTTTGCCATGGACCTTTTCTGCCCTTTCAAGGGCATCCTTGTCCCTTCTCGCAAGGTCTTCAGGCCATTCGTTCCATGCCTTTCGGCCGAAAACTGCCTTTAGGGTTACAAACAGACAGTAATCATGGAGCCAAAAGGCGTGTTCCCGGCAAAAAAGATGAAAGTCATCAGGGGTGGGCCTTGACAAAAAATTTTCAAATGCCTCTTCAAGCAAACGGGCTATGAATGGCACTACCCTTTCAAATTCCACCTGATATTCCGAAAAGGAGGGAACGTCGTCAAGTATCCTGGAGGATATCAGACCATCTTCCACCAAGAACTCAGGGGATATGAAGAGAGGATTTCCTGCAAAGGCCGAACTACTCATATAAGGAGAATAACTGGTCGGGGCATCAACAGGTCCAAGGGGCAGAAACTGCCAGACCTTCTGGCCTGAGTTTTGAAGAAAATCCAGGAAATCATGGGCTGCGCTGCCAAGCTGGCCTATACCATATGGCCCTGGAAGGGAAGAGATATGGAGCAAGATACCACTTGTCCGGATCAATCTGTTGTTAGATGGCATGTTCCTATTAAAAAAGGCCGGAACGAAAATCTTCATTCCGGCCTTGGACTTATCTGATCTCTGTACCTTACTTTACTTCCTCGAAGTCGGCGTCAACCACGTCGTCTTCACCACCGCCTTGGCCTGAACTTCCTCCTGCCTGGGCACCTGCGGCAGCACCTCCTGCAGCCCCTGCTCCGGCCTGTGTCTGCTGGTACATCATCTCGGCCAGCTTATGGGATGCCTGCATGAGTTCATCCTGTGCCTTTTTGATTGCCTCGGCATCTTCACCTTCCATAACCTTCTTGAGGGCATCTATCTTCTGATTGATGAGGTCTCTGGTGGCGGCATCCACCTTGTCACTCAGCTCCTTGAGGCTCTTTTCAGTGGTATAGATAAGGCTGTCGGCCTGATTTCTTGCCTCCACGAGTTCCTTTTTCTTCCGATCTTCTTCTGCATGGAGGCGTGCTTCTTCCTCCATCCTCTTGATCTCTTCCTCGGAAAGACCACTGGAGGCCTGGATCCGGATGGACTGTTCCTTTCCTGTGGCGAGATCCTTTGCCGACACATTCAAGATACCGTTGGCATCTATATCGAAAGTGACCTCTATCTGTGGCACTCCCCTGGGCGCAGGAGGGATTCCCACCAACTCGAAACGGCCTATGGTCTTATTGTCCGCAGCCATCTCCCGTTCACCCTGCAACACGTGGATGGTTACAGCATTTTGGTTGTCGGCTGCTGTTGTGAAAATCTGACTCTTTCTCGCAGGGATGGTGGTATTTTTCTCTATGAGCTTTGTCATGACCCCTCCCATGGTCTCGATACCGAGGGAGAGAGGGGTAACATCGAGAAGGAGTACATCCTTGACCTCTCCTTTCAAAACTGCACCCTGAATTGCAGCACCGATTGCAACCACCTCGTCCGGGTTGACGCCCTTGTGGGGTTCCTTGCCAAAGATCTCCTTGACCTTTTCCTGCACCCTTGGCATACGGGTCATACCACCTACCAAGATCACCTCGTTTATGTCTGCCTTGGTAAGGCCTGCATCCTTCAGGGCAGTTTCACATGGAGGTACCAGCCTATCAATGAGATCGGCTACCATTGCCTCGAACTTGGCCCTGGTGAGCTTCATCACCAGGTGTTTCGGGCCACTTGCATCTGCTGTGATAAAAGGCAGATTGATCTCTGTCTCTGCAGTGGAGGACAGCTCGCACTTGGCCTTCTCAGCAGCCTCCTTGAGCCGCTGAAGGGCCATCCTGTCCTCTCTCAGATCTATCCCGTTTTCTTTCTTGAACTCGTCTGCAAGCCAATCCACTATCCTGAGATCGAAATCTTCACCGCCAAGGAAGGTATCTCCATTTGTGGACTTGACCTCAAAGACACCTTCGCCTATCTCGAGAATGGAGATGTCGAAGGTACCTCCACCAAGGTCGAAGACAGCTATCTTTTCTTCCTTTTTCTTGTCCAGGCCGTATGCCAAGGCTGCGGCAGTCGGCTCGTTTATGATCCTAAGCACGTCGAGACCAGCAATCCTACCAGCATCCTTGGTAGCCTGGCGCTGGCTGTCGTTGAAGTAGGCAGGTACAGTAATTACAGCCTCTTTTACCTCTTCACCAAGGTATTCCTCAGCAGTCTGCTTCATCTTGCCAAGGATCATGGCGGATATCTCTGCAGGGCTGTATTGCTTCCCCATTACCTCTACGTATGCGTCTCCATTAGGCCCTTCAACAATCTTATAGGGCATTATCTCTTTGCTCTTCTGGACCTCGGGATCGGTATACTTTCGTCCAATAAGACGCTTTATTGCAAAAAGTGTATTTTCAGGGTTGGTTACAGCCTGCCTCTTGGCAAGCATCCCAACCAGTCTTTCGCCTTTTTCAGTAAAGGCCACTACCGAGGGAGTCGTTCTTCCCCCCTCGGAGTTTGTGAGAACCTTGGGTTCCCCACCCTCCATCAGGGCTACGCATGAATTTGTAGTACCCAGATCGATTCCAATAACCTTTCCCATTTTTATTTAATCCTCCTTGGATGTCTATATTCTCGCTTCAGCTACGTGACTTTGTCAAAAAACTAAGCATTTCATTTAGTTTGTCCACTGTCTTTTTTATTTTTTTTGGAGACTACGACAAGGGCAGGCCTCAATACCCGTTCGTGAAGTGTGTAGCCCTTAAGGAGTTCTTTCAACACCACATTGTCATCCACGTCCTCTACTTCTTCAACCCCGAGGGCTTCATGATAGTTTGGATCAAACCGATGCCCTTCTGCTGCAAAAGACTTTAGTCCGAACTTTTCAAGGGTCTTGAAATAACCCGAAAGGGTGAGGTCGATACCTTCCACAAGTTTATCCAGATCTTTTGTCTCTTTGGCCGATGCAACCGCCCTTTCCAGATTATCCAGGAAAGGAAGAAGCTCTTTGGCAAATTCCTCAAGGGCATACTTCATGTGCTCCAATTTTTCACGCTCAACCCTCTTCTTGAAATTCTCGAGCTCGGCTGCAAGCCTGAGGACCTTGTCCTCGCACTTTTTCAGCTCTTCTTCCTTTTCCTTCAATTTCTCTTCCAACTCCTGGGAAACGGTCTCGACAGACTGCTGCCCGTTTTCCTCATTTTTTCCCATACTTTCTCTATCCTTTGTCTCTTCTGTAACCTCTATTTCCTTTTCGTCCTTTAAATCCATCTGCTTTTCATCCCTGCTCATGATCTCACATCTCCTTGCATCTTGAACTGAGTATTGCCGCTATGTATTCCACCAGGGAAACAACGCGCGGATAATTCATCCTCATTGGGCCAAGCACACCAAGGCTCCCTACAGGATGTTCATTGCCTTCATAAGGGGCCACGACCATGCCGCATTCATTCATGCTGCTTGCCACCTCGGTACCGATGAGGATCTGCATCTCGTCACCAGCAAGGCATTTGTCAAGAAGTCTCAGTAAAAGATGTTTCTCCTCAAGGGCCTCCAACAGGCCCTTGAGTTTGGGGATGTGCGAAAATTCCGGCTCATCCAGCAGGTTCAGTTTGCCGTCTATGTACAGCTTTCCAGTGAGCCTCCTCTGATTCTCCTCGGGAACGAGCTGAGATAGGATATTTTCGAAGATCCTCCTATCCTCTTCCATCGATTCAATTATCTTGTCCCGTATCTCTGCCAGTGATGCCTCCCTGAGGAGTTCATTCATTCTTTGATTGAATCTCTCCAGGGTCCTCTGGGCTATATCCCTTCCAGTCCTTATGAGTTGGTTGCGTACCGTACCACTGGCAGAGACGATCACAGCAAGAATCATGTGCGGCTTTATCCTTACGAATTCTATGAAATCAAGCTGTTCTTTCAATTCAGACGGCGCACTTACTATTGCAGCATGGCCTGTAAGGGATGCCAGGAGCTGGGCAGTCTTCCTCAATATCTCACTGAAGGCATCCACCTCCTGAAGCATTTCCTTCTCTATTGCCACCTGCTCTCCCCAAGACAAAGGCTCTTTATCCATAATATACTGTACGAAAAACTTGAGTCCCTCCTGGGTTGGAAGACGACCTGCAGATGTATGGGGCTGATACAAAAGACCTGCATCTTCCAGATCGGCCATGCAATTGCGAATGGTGGCCGAGCTGAGCCCCAGACTGGATCTCTTTGCAATAATCCTCGAACCCACGGGTTCGGCCGTCTCTATATATGAATTCACGACCTCCTTGAGGATCTCTTTATTTCTATCGGAAATCGTAACGGGAGCCTCCATTGTCTCAGGACCCACTTGTCTCAATCAATCCCAAAGAATGTAATTTTGCATAAAATGTCATAAATTAGCACTTTTTAAGGGAGAGTGCTAAAAAAATAATTATCCTCTACAACCATGTCAATCATCCAGGTCAAAGCTGGACTAAGATACTACCATCATGCTGTGACAAAATCCAAAGGGCGTTCCAACTTGCCAAATATACTTACAGGTCGAGGCCTATACTATTGAACCATGATTCATTCTGGTGTAAGAAGATGCAGTCCTTAGGGGAAAATTGGGAAATGGGGAGAGGAATATGAAAAATCACTACTTTATTCATGTTTTTAGTGTTTTTGCTTTCTTGTTTCTGACCATCTCATGCCAAGAGGCAATGGCCGGGGGAGGACAGGCCTATCCAAATGGCGCCGAGGCCTTCATGGTAGGGGCCATGCCACCCCCTGGGATCACAATAATCAACTATGCCTACTATGGACACGCCTCCAAGCTCAAGGATGACGATGGTGACGATAGCCATCTCTTGGACAGCGCAGACGTAGGCGGTGATATAATAAGAGTCATCTGGATCTCCAAGTACAAGCTCCTTGGAGGGAATTATGGCCAACACATCTTTTTCGGGGCCATCAACAAAGATCTTGACTTCAATTCACCCGTGGGCTCGAGACTCAAGGAGCACTATCATGACTTCAATGCCCTCTACATCATCTATTCCCCGTTGCTGGTAGGCTGGCACCTCCAGGAGGGCAGGCTTCATGTAGCCGTCTCTGCAGCAGACATCTATATCCCGTTCTACAATGAGGACAAGAAGAACCTTGCCTCTGTAGGACGCAATTTTTGGACCTTTGAACCTGTCCTCGCAATAACCTATCTGCCAACACCTCCCCTGGAGCTGTCTATCAAATTCATGTACGATTTCAATACCCATCAGGACGACTATGAACCTGGGCCACCATTCCAGGTGGATAGGGATCCTGGCCAGGAATTTCACTTTGATTTCAATGCATCATGGGGCATAGCTCCAGGGCTGAGAATCGGCATCAATGGCTATTTTTACCAGCAGACCACGAACGATGACTATGACGACATAGACAAGGCCCCTGCTCCTCTCAGGCCGATCCTGAAGGACGTGGAGGACGACAAAGGGAGGGCCGTTGCCCTTGGCCCCGGCATCCTGTATAAACATCAAAACTTCATGGCCACCCTTCGATACCAACACGAATTTGCTGTGAAGAACAGACCCGAACTTCAAAATGTATGGTGTAAATTAATCTATATCTTTTAGGAGAACTTCCAATGACAGATAGCTACAAGATAATACTCGGCGAAAAGGAATTGCCAGAGGCCTGGTACAATGTACTTCCAGACCTGCCAGAGCCCCTTGCCCCACCTCTGAATCCTGCCACAGGTCAGCCGGTGACACCAGATGACCTGAGACCCATCTTTCCAGACTCACTGATAATGCAAGAGGTCAGCCAGGAAAGCTGGATCGAGATCCCATCTGCAGTGAGAGACATCTACAAGATCTGGCGCCCTTCACCCCTTGTAAGGGCCAGACGACTCGAAAAGGCCCTGGGCACACCAGCCAGGCTATATTACAAAAATGAAGGCGTAAGCCCGCCGGGAAGCCACAAGCCAAACACTGCTGTGGCACAGGCCTACTACAACAAGAAGGCTGGGATCAACAACCTTGCTACAGAAACAGGGGCAGGCCAATGGGGTAGTGCCCTATCCTTTGCATGTAAACTATTCGACATGCATTGTACTGTCTACATGGTGAAGATCAGCTATGAACAAAAACCATACCGCAGGGTGCTCATGCACATCTGGGATGGAGAGGTCTATCCATCCCCTACGGATAGGACCAACGCGGGCAGGGCCATATTGGAGAAAAACCCCGAGTCCATGGGGAGTCTTGGTATAGCTATCTCAGAGGCGGTAGAGGATGCAGCTACCCACGACGACACCAATTATGCCCTGGGAAGTGTGCTGAACCATGTCCTTTTGCATCAGACAGTTATTGGTCTCGAGACCAAAAAACAACTGGAGCTGGCAGAAGACAGGGCAGATATCATAGTTGGATGCGTGGGAGGCGGATCCAATTTCGGAGGCATGATCCTCCCATTCGTAAAAGACAAGACCAGTGGCCAGGATATAGAGATCATTGCAATAGAGCCCAAGTCGTGTCCGACCCTTACAAAGGGACTTTACGAATATGATTATGGAGACACGGCTGGAATGACCCCTTTGATGCTCATGTATACCCTGGGGCATACCTTCGAGCCTCCAGGGATCCACGCAGGGGGGCTGAGGTACCACGGAGATGCCCCCATACTTTGTAACTTGGTGAAACACGGAGTGGTCTCCCCAAGGGCATATACACAAAATCCTGTCTTTGAGGCAGCGGTACTCTTTGCCCGCACAGAGGGGGTGATCCCAGCACCAGAAACGTCTCATGCCATAAAAGGTCTTGTGGACGAGGCACTAAAATGCAAGGAAACAGGAGAAGAAAAGGCCATCGTGTGTTGCTTTAGCGGCCATGGACATTTCGATCTTTCAGCCTATGACGACTATCTCGAGGGAAGGCTTCAGGATTACGAATACCCAGAAGACAAGATACAAGAGGCACTGAAAGACCTACCGAAATTTCCAACAGGCCTCTAAACAGGCCCCAAAAGGAGTCCAACGTCAAATGCCCCATGTATCATTTCGATACATGGGGCATTTGGTCCATTGATATGCCTCTTTTCATCCTGGATGACTCCCCAAGATTCCCGCCTCCTGAATTTGCAAGACCGGACGGTCTCCTTGCCATAGGTGGAGATCTATCGGTTCCACGGCTTCTTTCCGCCTATAGAAAGGGCATCTTTCCCTGGTACAATGAAGGAGAGCCCATACTTTGGTGGTCTCCAGACCCCAGACTGGTGCTATATCCCAAAGAACTCCACGTTGGCAGAAGGCTGGCGAGGACCATGAGGCAGAAGAGGTTCGAAATAACATTCGACCAGGCCTTTGAAGAGGTGATAAATCTGTGTGCCAAGACCAGGATAGATACTGGCCAGGGCACCTGGATAACAAGGGAGATGATCCATGCCTATACAAACCTCTTTCAAGAGGGCTGGTGCAAAAGCACAGAGGCATGGCAAAGAGGAAGGCTCGTAGGCGGCCTTTATGGCGTACAAATCGGTAGGGTGTTCTTTGGTGAAAGCATGTTTTCCACCGTGAGGGATGCGTCCAAAGTAGCCTTTGTCGAAACAGTCAAGAGGCTCCAGGAAAGAGGTGTAAAACTCATTGACTGCCAGGTACCCACCAGGCACCTGGCAACTTTTGGTGCACGTCTGATTTCCAGGGCCAAGTTCCTCGAGGAGATTGAAAGATGGACGAGATCAAACCCTGAATGATCTCCCCTTACTCATGACTGGGCCAAATCATTTTTATTTTTCAAGGTTTTTCAGGGCATCTTCCAGCCTGTTCATCCCCTCTTCTATTACTGCCTTGTCTGTGGCGTATGAAAAACGAATAAAGCGATCGTCTCCAAATGCTATCCCTGGCACACAGGCTATCTTTGCCTCTTCCAAGAGGTAGTCCGCAAGGTCCAGAGAACTTTCGATATCCTTGCCCCCTGCCTTTGTGCCAATAAGGGAAGACATATCGGGAAACACGTAAAATGCACCTTGAGGCATGGGACAACTCACCCCTTCCATGCCGTTCAGCCTTTCTACGATATAATCTCTACGCTCCTTAAAGGCCTTCACCATGGTCTCAATACAGTCTCGAGGGCCAGAAAGTGCTGCCGCAGCGGCTTTTTGTGCTATGGAATTGGCATTGGAGGTACTCTGGCTCTGGATCTTCGTGGCTGCCTTGATAACTGGAGAAGGACCAGCCAGATAACCTATCCTCCAGCCAGTCATGGCATAGGTCTTTGAGACCCCATTTGCCACGATAACATGTTCTTTTGCCTCAGGTAGCACAGAAGCAGGATTTTCTGGAGATTTACCATCAAAGCGGATCTCATCGTATATGTCGTCGGTTATGACATAAAATCCCTTTTCTACAGCCAGGGCGGCCACACCCTTTAGTATATCAGTGTCATAAACTGCTCCTGTAGGATTGGATGGACTGTTCAAAATCATCATCTTGGTCTTGTGGTTGACCAATCTTGTGAGCTCATCCAGGTCTATGGCAAAATTATTGCCTGCCTCTGAGGGAAGAAACACAGGCACCCCCCCTGCCAACTCTATAATGGCAGGATACGAGACCCAGTAAGGCACAGGCACTATGACCTCGTCACCAGGATTTACTATTGCCTGAATGACATTGTAGAGTCCTTGCTTACCACCGGTAGAAACCAGAACCTGCTCTGGTTCATAGTCCAGGCCATACTGGCTTGACATCTTGTTTATTATCGCATCCTTCAACTCTGCGATGCCGCCAACAGGGGTATATTTTGTAAAACCCTCTCTTATTGCCTTTATAGCTGCGTCCTTTATGTGATCCGGTGTATCGAAATCTGGCTCTCCTGCAGAAAGATTGACTATATCAACTCCCTGAGCCTTGAGCGCCTTTGCCTTAGCGTCAACTGCAAGGGTTGGTGAGGGCTTAAGATTCAATACCCTGTCTGCAAGCGGTGTATCCCAAGACATGTCTTTTCCTCCTCATGATGTAAAGGGAGAGATCTCCCCCTCTCTGTTTTCAATAGTGTCAAAATCTACTTATGATAACAAACGAAAGATATCCAATAAACCCAAATCAGACAAGCTGCAAGGTGATGGGATATGGAAACGGCATGGCCAAAGATCTCTATTGTGAACATCAATAGAAGACCTTGTATAGATATAGACCTCCAGCTGGGGCACAAGGGCCAGCGGCCCTCCTGTCCCTCTTTTCAAGGACAAGGACGGCCTCTGCTGCCTGCCTCTTTCCAAGACCTGTCTCCACCAAGAAACCGACCAAATTCCTGACCATATATCTCAAGAAGCCGTTGGATCTTACCCTTATTCGTATCTCTTCCAGGCCCAACAGGTCATATTCCTGATTTACCACCCTTTTGATATCTATCATACTCACAGTCCTCTGAGCCGTCTTGACAGAGGAACCCGAGGCCATGAAGGACGAAAAATCATGACAACCCACGAGATGGTGCGCACAAAGCCTCATGGCCTCCAAGTCAAGCCTGTGTCTCAATACCCAGGCCCGGTCATGGAGCAGGGGTAGCCTTTGCTCATAAAACACTATCCTATAGAGATATTCCTTTTCCCTGGCACTTTTTCGGGCATGGAAATCCTTGGCCACCTCCTCTGCAGACAACACAGCTATATCGGCTGGCAATAGGCTATTCAGACCCTTTGAAAAGCCCTGGACTGGTATCGCTGTCGATGTAAAAAAATTGGCTACCTGCCCAATTGCATGTACACCTGTATCAGTACGCCCAGAGGCCATAAGAGATGGTTCTTCTCCAGTCAACCTCCTGAGGGCTGTCTCCATAGTATCCTGTATGGTGACAGCATTTGGCTGCACCTGCCAGCCATGATATCTTGATCCATTGTAACTTATGATAAGTTTGATATTACGCAATCTTAAACCTGCCTGTACCTCTAACTGGAGTAAGGATATATTTCTTTAAGCCCTCCACTTCAAGACAAGGGCGCAAGAAATTACCTTTTTTCTTTTGGGGGATTTTATCCAACACGTAATCTTGAATTTATTGCCTGGGAAAATGATTTGTAGAAAAAACCGTGGAAAGTTCTTTCAGAAAAAAATAGACCGATAGGAATAAAAAAGGAGTTGTATTCTTTGTCAGATCATCCACCCCAAAAAGATTCATTCAAGCTCTCTAAAACGATAACCCCAAAGGTATGCCACACAAGATAACGATGCTACAATCAATAAGGAACGACAGAGGTCATTTGTCTCTCAAGATCAGTCTCATGTTGCTCTTGATGTCAATGGTTCTGCTGCCATTCGCCGCCAATCTCATCATAAGTCTTCCACAGATCATGAACATTATCGAATCAGCTCAAAGGCAGCAAGGCATTGCCAGCCTGAAAGAGAGTTATTTTGCATTTGACAAGAGAGTCACACAGCGAAAAGAGAGCGTCAGGCTCCTTTCAGATGTCCCTGGAATCAGGGATTTTCTCTCTGGGCGATACAGAGACTTTCCCAAAGATGTCCTTGCAAAAAGGCTGGAAAGGCTTATCGACATATGGTTTGCAGATGAGATGGATGTCAAGAATGTCGGCCTTCTGGGCATTGACGGACGCGAAAAATTGAAGCTAATCCGTAACGACAAGGGCTTCATGAAAAAAATCCCAGATGAAGAACTTGGTTGGGATAGAAAGCTCGTGCAAGAGCTCCTCCAAAAAAATACCACAAACAGAAATATATTCATTGTCAAGATAGAAGATATCATAAGGAATGGCTATGGATTTCACATCCACCAACCGATTGCCAAGATTGCCTCAGCCGTCAGGAACTATTCCGGCAATATAGTAGGTATGGCTGTAATTACCATGGATATCTCCAGCCTGTTGATACAATCCCATTTTGATTTTCTTGCCACGGGTGCTGGTTATCTGGTCTCCAGTATCGGGGGTAAGCCTGAAAGGGATTTACATGACCATGGAGACCTCTTCTTGAGATTTCCTGGTATGAAACAGGCCATAAAGACTGGTATGCCCGTCATCTTGAAGGACATTCATGGCGGAGAGGTAGCGTGGTTCCCGATCCTGCCCCATCGGAAGCCTGCAGAAAATCTTTGGGCAGGACGGCGGGTAAATGAGTCTTTGGCCGAGGATCTCAAGACCACCATCCTGTCGAGGATTGCCGGCGTGTCAGCCGTTGCACTCATATTCGTACTGATCATCGTGGCCCATTATTCCTACAGGGTCGACAGGTACAGAAAAGAGCTCGTAGAGGCCCTTCAGGGTCTCCTTCTTGGCCGCGGGGCGATAGAGCTTAAATGGAAAGGCCCCATCGAGATAGTAGAGCTGGCGGAGGACCTGAACGAACTCTTTAAAAAGTTCATTGACAACGACCTGAAACGCCGAGAGGCAATAGCGAAACTCTCTGATCTCAATACGAGAATGAAAATGATTCTCGATAATGCCGCAGAGGGTATAATAGAGATAGACATGCAGAACAAGATCACCTTTGTAAACAGCTCTGCGTGTAGGATCTTGGGTTTCAGCCGTGAGGAACTCCTGGGTAAAGACTTGCATTCCATAATTCACTACTTGAAAAAGGACAAGGGCCAAGATGCAAAGGATGAGTGCCCCTTCTGTGTAGCACTGAAAGATGAATGCTATCACCTATTCAAGGAAGATATATTTTTGACCCATGATCAACAACCCATCCATGTAGAATATATCACCGCACCGGTGAAGGACCACGAAGGCGAGATCACGGGCCTGGTAATGTGTTTAAGGGATGTCAGTGCCAGAAAGGCAGCGGAAGAAAAGGCCAAGACATTTCAGGAACAATTGAGGCAGGCCCAAAAAATGGAGGCGATAGGAACTCTTGCTGGCGGCATAGCCCACGACTTTAATAACCTTTTGACTGCTGTCAGAGGCTATGCAGAGCTGCTGGAATTCGATCTCAAAGGGAATGCCAGATCCCTCCAGCAACTGAAAAGCATTCGCGATGCAGCCGACAAGGCGGCCTCCTTGGTACGTCAACTCCTGGCATTTAGCAGAAAGCAAATGGCAGAAAAACGCGTAATAGATCTCAACATACTGGTAACCGAGCAGCAGAATCTGCTCAAGCGGTTTATTGGAGAAGATGTCACCCTTGACATAGTCACGAGTGAAGAAAAGGCCATCATATATGCTGATCCAAACATGATTGCCCAGGTAATCTTGAATATGGTGGTAAATGCCAGGGATGCACTGGTTGATAGCAGGGAGAAAAAGATAGCAATAACCGTGGAAAGACTCATGCTTTCTTCAGACAGTTCCATCATGCCACCGGATTTTCGTCCTGGCAGATACGTGGTGCTATCCATATTGGATACGGGCTCTGGCATGGCCCAACATATCCTGGATAGGATATTCGATCCCTTCTTTACAACAAAGGATATGGACAAGGGGACCGGACTGGGGCTCTCCGTGGCCTATGGCATTGTTGAACAGCATGGTGGGTGGATACAGTGCAATAGTGAACCTGGTAAGGGGACATCTTTCAGGATCTTTTTACCAGAACACGAAGGGGATACCAAACAGACATCAGGTGACCATAAAGGCCATGAAGGGATCCCGGATCACCTGTTTCCGAGACAGATAGGCAGGGGGCAAACTGCCTTTGTACTCGAAGATGATTCAATGGTGCTAAACATCATAAAGGATGTACTGGAGGCAATGGGATTCAATGTGGTAACGGCTGCAAGCCTTGAAGAAGCCAACTACCTGATGACAGGAATCGACCAGGAAATAGGGCTCGTAGTAAGTGATGTCATTCTACCAGATGGAAATGGTATGGACTTTGTCGAGCAGGTGCTGAACAAGAAACCTGACGTACCTACATTGCTCCTGAGCGGTTACATAGGCGATAAACTTCACATGGATAAGATCAGAAGGCTCGGGATCCCCTTTCTCGCCAAACCTTTCAGGATAAGCGAGGTCTATGAAACGATTTCAAGGATACTCAAACGGTAGAACAGGAGTGGGGGCCACCGAAGTAGCCCTCAGGCACCCTGCAAAATGCCAGGCGAGTTCATCCTCGATGGGTTGAACCTGATACCTATCTCTATTGGCCCTGAACCAAGTTGTACTGGAAGTGGAGGAAGGGGATCCGAATCCTGGACGGCCTTCATGACAGATCGATCGAATGCAGCAAACCCCGAACGCTGCTCAAATCTTTTGCTCAAGATGTGTCCCGCCTTGTCTATCCGTATGGAAACTATTGCCTCTATATCCTTTCTCTTGAGCAACTCCTCAGGGAAATGCCAGTTCTTCCTGACATGCATCCAGACAGAGCCAGCGTAGCGCCTCAATGCATCGCTCACTGAGGCCTTAACACCTGAAGCAGTAGAGGAACCTCCAACAGGGGAGGCCTCTTCGTGTACCTTTTTCTTGATACTGGCCAACCGCTCCTGAAGGATCTTTTCCTCCTCTTTTTCCCTTACCCTTTCTTCTATCTTCTTGAGGCGCTGAGAAAGCCTCTTGTCTTCATCAACGTCCCTTGTCCTCTGCTTCTTTACTACCCTTCTCACCTTTTTCTTTTCAGGCCTTTTCTTGGCATTCTGTCTCTGGACTTTCTTTGGCCTCAGAGAAATGGCCTTTTTGGATACCTTCCTCTCTGCAACAGGCTTCTTCTTTCCCACCAGTTTTTGGACAGTCCTCTTCTTTGGTAACTCCTTTGGGACATGCGCTTTGGAAGGCCTCTTTTTAACAAGGGGTTTAGACATCCTCTGCGCTATCTTTGGTCTTACAGCAGGAGGTGTCTCCAGGTTTTTCATTGCAGACGGTTCAAAAAGCTGAACATTATAACTAGTTGTAATTTTGACCTTTTTATGCCAAATAGAAGGATAGAAAAAAAAGAGTGAAAAAAGTGCAATGTGAAGCCCAAGCGCCAGCAAAAGGGCCTGCTTCCACCCAACCAATCCCTCTTGTTTTATCATTTGCCCCTTGTCTGTCCTGGATGGACGCTTTCTGGCACGGTGACAAGACCCAGATTGGTTATTCCTGCCTCTCTGATCCGTGCCATGACCCTTGCCACAATACCATAAGCCACGGCCTTGTCTGCCCTCAAAAGGACCTGAACTATAGCACCTCTTTCCTTCAACTGGCCAAGTTTTTCACCAAGGCCCTTTTCATCAATAGGGATACCATCCAAAAAGATCTTCCCCTCTTCAGACACTATGACCTCTATATGCTTCTTCTTCTGGGGAAGGGCCTTGGCAGTTGTCTCTGGCAGCTTCACAGCAATACCCTTGGTCATCATGGGGGCCGTCACCATGAAGATGATCAGGAGGACCAACATCACGTCCACTAATGGGGTCACATTGATATCTGAAAGGAGCCTTCTGCAACCATTTGAGGAGCCACCCATCCTATCACCTCTCCCCCATATTCATATCGATCGAATCCCTGTGCCGAGTCTCGCGCCTCACAAGCTCGCGTTCGACTATGTTTATGAAATCTGCCCCAAATGCCTCGAGTTCCTTCTCCATGCCAGCTACTGCGCTCATGAACATATTGAAGGCAATCACTGCGGGGATGGCAGCAGCAAGCCCTGCAGCAGTAGCTACCAGGGCCTCTGAAATACCAGGCGCTACAGTAGCAAGACTTGCCGTACCCTGAAGGCCGATATTCTGAAAACTACTCATGATCCCCCAGACCGTTCCAAATAGACCGATAAAAGGTGCAGAATTACCTGTTGTGGCCAAAAGGGGGACCGCAGTCTCCAGGTCATGAATCTCCAACTTGACTGCCTTTTCAAGGCTCCTCGTAAGGACGTCTATCCATGCCTGCCTTACGAGTCTCACATTGTCCAACTTTACGTCTGCCTGGAGATTTTGATAGTCTGCATAGGCTGACAGAAAGACTTGGGCCATAGGAGAGTCTTTCATCCGTCGCGCCCTACTCTCTACCTGAGCAAGGTTTACAGCCTCTGAGAAGAAGAGGTCGAACTCCTCGTTGGCTGCAGCAACCTTTTTAAAAAGTCTTGACTTCAGGATGATGATGGTCCAACAAAGAACCGACATCATGAGTAAAACAACTAGGACCGTCTGAACTACAGGGTCTGCCCCGAAGATCATGTTTATAATATCTGCTTTATTTCCCATAATCTTTTCTCTCTCATCCTCCAGTCAAAAATATATCATGTCCCATGTCTTCCACAGGCCTACAAAAGCCTTGCCTTGCCACAAGGTCAAACAACACCCTGATGGCCTGCCGACCCTCCCGACCAAGACAGATACTGAATTCATTCACATAGAGATGGATGTGTTCCCTTTGAACCGTCTCCGAGATCTCTTGGGCATGCTGCCGCACAAAACCCAAAGGCTCATCGGGGTGCTTTAATGCAAATTCTATGCTCTGTCTGATTCCCTGGTCTATTTCCTCTACCAGTCCTCTTGGCAGGCCCCTTTTGGCGATAATTCCTCCAAGGGGCAAGGGCATCTGTGTCTTGTTTTCCCACCACAGGCCAAGATCCTCTATACATACAAGCCCCATGTCCTTGTATGTAAATCTAGTTTCATGAATAACACAGCCTGCATCTACCTCCTTGTCGAGGATAGCACCTGGGATCCTGGAAAAAAGCATGGGCTCCAATCTTGTGACACCAGGAAGATACAGCCTCAAGAGCAGCGTGGCTGTAGTATTCATACCTGGAACAGCCAATATGGCCCTCTGAAGACTTGTCTTGGCAATGGGCTCCCTGGCCAAGATGAGAGGGCCACATCCTCTACCCAGGGCACTTCCGCTCTCCAGCACCAGATACCGATCCATTACCTTTGCAGCCAGCCCATAAGATACCTTGCTAACGTCGAGGGCGCCCTTGAGGACCATATTGTTCAGCTTCTCCACATCTGCAATTACCAATCTGAACCTGAAGGGCAGATCTTTCCGATGGAGGAGATGATAGAAAATGAAGGTGTCATTCGGACATGGCGATATGCCTAAAGAGATTTCCTTGAGTTCCATCCCAGCTATGTGTAAAGGAAGCCCAAGAATCTGTCAACCTCTTCACTGAGACGGTTAAGTGCCGTCTCTATTTTCCATGTAGAATGATCGCTCTCACCTGCTATGTTACTGATTGCCCGGATTTCAAAAAGACAGATATCGTAATGGCTGCACACCAAGGCGGCCGAGGCACCCTCCATGTTTTCAACTTTTACACGATAAAGGCCTGAAATATACTGGGCCCTGGCCCTGTCTGCGCTCACACAAGATACCGTGGCCATCCTGGCAGTGCTGAAACCTTGGGACAAAAGGTCATCCTTGGTCAGCATGGTCCACCCCATTGAAAGGTCGAAGCACTGTTCCAGCCCTTGCCCCTCTATCTCAAGGGGCAAAAGCCCATCCATCGTACATCTGCCAAGATCGGCCAATATCTCGGTCTCTGCAACAAAGACTCCTGGCTCGAATTCATTGTCTTTACAATAAAGGCCCCCAAGGCCACACATGAGAACGACATCTGGTCTTTCCGCCTCGATGAGTCTGGTGAGTCGGTGGGCGGTTTCAACTGGCCCTACCCCTGAGATCGCAAAGGTACAGTTGTACCTTTCAATGACCTTTTCAATTGCCCTGAGTTCAAAATGGGTAGGGGTCATAGCTAATATATTTAAAGGTCTTGGCACCATTTCATCAACCCATAATACCAACGAAAACACCCCTGGAATGGAAAAACTCCTCGAGAAAAACCTCAAGACGCCAGCCAATATATAACTCTCTTCCAGACTGGGATGTCAACTTGGCCAGATCCTCTTCCGAAAGGGCAGAGGTGATCCTGTGACAGAGATAATTCACGCAAAAATGATATCTGGCCATGAGCATACAGCCGTCTTTTGCCAAGAATAGACAAGAATCTTTATAATATGGCCTTGTGGGAAAATCTATGCCCCAAAAAAGATTGATGAGAAGAGTAAAGGGGTCGTACCAGGTAGCTATCTCTGTTCCACAACAACCGCCACCAGGGACAAAAACAGCGCAATGGGAGCATATCTCAGGCAGTCCCAATTCCTCCATCATACACCTACTCTGCCCTATCTCCTTCCTATAGTCCTCCAACAATATACAAAAGCCAGGGATCTCGCGAAGTGCTTGGGCAAATCTGTCATATAGGCCCTTTGCCGTTTCTATCTTTGAAAAAACATCCTTGTTAGCATCCTTCATCCTGGTTGGTAAAAACCTCCTGAGTGTTGATATTCAGATATAACAATGACATGTGGATCTCTATACACAAAGGTGATAAGGACAACCTGCTTTTGTCGGTTCGTCTACTCAGGACCAGCTCTAAAAATTGTCCTTTTGCCCAATAACTGTATTGTATTCAAAGAACAATCCTGGAAATACCAGCAACATCTCCCTATTATTTTTCCCATGCGCCTTGTTCCTTGTTCTTGAACAAAATTTCTGATCTTTAAAGACAGCCTTGGGGAAAAGCTTTCAATACCATCTGGGGATTTGACGAACTATAGCGAATTGTCTTTGGCTGGCAAAAATATAGTAACTTTTGTCCCTTCTTCAGGAGAGCTCACCATCTTCACTGCCCCCCTATGGGCCCTAACTATACCAAGGGTTGCAGAAAGTCCAAGCCCCCTTCCTGCAAACTTGGTGGTGAAGAACGGCTCAAATGCCTTGTCCAGCATCTCAGGTCTCATGCCCGTACCATTATCCATTATCTCAATATAGCAATAGGTTCCCTGGGGAAGATCTTCATCCAATACAGCGTCGTGGAAAAACCCCTTGTGTGCTACAATCTGTCCTGTGGTTAACTTGATCGTACCACCATTGGGATCTATGGCCTCAGCAGCATTCTTGACGATATTCTTGACAGCATGCATCACTTGATTTGGGTCTATCTCTACCAGGGAAAGATCATCTTGGAGCCTAAACCTTAAGGCAGTCTTTGGGTTGATCATGGAGAATATCAGGGGTTGCATATTTTTGATGAGTTCGGACAGATCCCACTGCTCAACATAGATACTGCCTGCACCAGCAAAGGCAAGCATCTCCAAGGTCAATGCCTCGGCCCTTCGAGCTGAATTCTCAATCTTGTTTATGTAATATCTAAGCTCCTTGGAAAAATCAGTTCTGGCCTTCAAAAGCTCAGTGAAGCCGAGAATAATCATCAATATGTTATTGAAGTCATGTGCTATTCCACCCGCCATCAATCCAAGGCTTTCAAAAAGCTTTGCCTTCTCGATACCTTTCCCAGTGCTTTTTCGTTCCCCATGGGACTTTTTCTCATCTGTCACCTCTTGAAAAATCCCCCTGATACTGTGGGGCCTGCCTTGTCTAAACCTACAATTGCAGTTGCCTCTCACATGGATCAAAGAGCCGTCTTTTGCTTGAAAGGACAATTCTATCTCTTCGTGGGCATGTCCCTGAATCAACTTATCAAAAAAAAGCCTGAATCTGTCCTGGCAATCGTCTGCAATTATATCGGTGAATACCATATTCCTGACGTCCTGAATGGAATAACCAAGGGTTTTTCTCCAGGCCTTGTTGACATAGAGAAAGATACCATCGAGGCCCACCACGTTAATCAGGTCATTGGCATGCTCCAGAAAATCGTATAGGTCGGATAGGGTGAAATTGTCCTCCTCCACCTGATTTTTTTCCAGAAAGAGACAAATTGAACAAGAGGCCTTAACAAAGGGTAGTAAAAGGGATTTACATCTGTAATGATAATCTGTCCCCTCGGGTACCTGTGCATCCTCATCTGTATCTTCATCTACACAGTTCAAAACGGTAATACCTCTTTGTCGTAATATGCCAAGTAGCTCCCCAAGGGTTCTTTCCATTATCTCGGAAGTGTCCAGAGGGAAGTGGCTCAGGAACAGATCATTGGCATGGAGCACCATTCCAGACTGGCTGACTATTATTGCCGGACATGAAAGATGCTTTGTGATAGTTTGAATTTCTGGGGCATAAGAACTGTCAACTACAGCCCTTCGCATAGAATGCATAGTAAATTCATTATAAAATTCACTTGTTCTTTTCTCAACAAAATAAATAGATGCTAAAAAATCCTCACCTTGACGCTTCGCAATGAGACAGACATATCGCTTAGAAAAAGACATCTCCATGGAGACCTGTCAGGAGACAGGAAATATCCCTACAATATCAGCCGGATACCACACAAGGGAGGATAGGGTAAAAAAATACTACCATATTGACATTTCCATATTTAAATGGTTAGATTTTTTGCTGTTTCTTTTACAACTTCTTTCAGTTGTGAAGCAGGCTGTTCAATGTATCTGTTCTTGCTCTTGACTCAATGACGAATGCAGATCATGCGGTGAGTGCCTATATGAAAAATTTCAAGGGGCAGACTCTACTGAGTCTCTGCCTATAGGGGGGCTGATAATGGCTATCGCTACTCCATTGTTACAGAAAAATCTTGAGAACTCTTCCCACAATACGAACTTGCTATCAAGCTCTATCTCGGTGGGTTTCAGTACCCATCTATTGGTAGAAATGTGGCATGCTCCATTTTCTGCCCTCGCAGATGCAGAAAGTGTAAGCACCATCTTGGAACAGGCAGGTTCAACCCTTTCCATGAATGGTAGTGATGAGATACAGATCAGGACATTCCAATTTGCCCCTTATGGTGTCTCTGGAACGGCAAGTAATTCCTCGATACATATCCTAATCCATACCTGGCCGGAAAAAGGTTATGCAGCCATTGACATATTTTCAAAAGAACACGACGAGGCCCATGCTGCCCTGGAGCGCATCAAAACCAGGCTCAACCCTGGTAACATCCATGTCATAGAACTTACCCGTGGACAGCTACTGGAATTGGAGGACACTTGACTGGCTACTGGTGGTCCGAGAGGATCGGATCAGGTTACACCCATGGTTATGAAATCGAGCTCCTCTTTGAACAGAGGACTCCATTTCAAAATATGGTCATATTTGAAAATGCCCAATGGGGTAAAGGGCTCATTCTCGACGGTATAGTCCAGGTAACCCAGGGAGACGAATTCATATACCACGAGATGATGGTCCACGTGCCTGTCTTGGGTTGTGAAAACCCGATCAGGTCTGTTCTGATAATCGGCGGTGCAGATGGCGGCATCCTGAGAGAGGTGCAGAGATACCGACAGATAGAACGCATAGTCCAGGTTGAACTGGACAGGGATGTCCTGGTAGGGTGCAGGAAATATCTCCCTGAAATCAGTGGAAACTGGAAGGACCCAAGGCTCGAATTGGTTATAGGGGACGGGGCTGAATATGTGAAAAGGGCTGCCGAGGCATCTGAAAGATTTGACCTCATAATACTTGATTCAACAGATCCAATAGGGCCTGCAATAGTCTTGTTCGAGCCGCCCTTTCACAGAAATCTCGCTTCCTGTCTCAGCAAGACCGGGGTGATTGTACGTCAATCAGGCCTACCTGTCACAATGCCAAGGGTGATGCCTTTCATAAGGCGACGTTTTCTTGATGTCCTTCCGGAGGTGAAGACATATCTTGCACCAATGCCTACCTATGGAGGAGAAATCGCCTTTGTCACAGCCTCCAGGAAAGAGGCGGGAGACATCTCCGAGCCAAGATCGGACTATGCTGGCAGATATTACAACCCTGAGATCCACAGGGCAGCCTTTTGCCTGCCGACCTGGTGGCAAAAACTCATTGAGGATTTCAGAGATGACGGGCAGGTCCCAATAGAAACAAAGACCTATTTTTAGCAGTGCCAGACAAGCCAATAGTATTTATGTCGGATTTTGGCCTATTGGATCCTTACGTGGCCATTGTAAAGGGCGTCATCCATGCACTGGCCCCCTCAGTCTTGGTAATCGATCTCACCCATGAGATCCAACCCCAGGATATAAGACATGGGGCCTTCATCCTGAACTATAGTTACCGTGACTTTCCCAAGGGGGGCATATTCTTGGCTGTCATAGATCCTGGGGTTGGAAGCCAACGGGCGGGACTCATTGTACAATGCAGGAAAAGCCTCTTTCTTGGACCTGACAATGGACTTTTAGGTCCTATCATCCAAAACCATCGAGAGGCAACCTGTTTCAAGATAGATCCAAGACGTGTCAGACAGGAGTCTGAAAGGCTTGGGGTAAGACTTGGCTACAGCCATACATTCCATGCCAGGGACCTTTTCGGACCATCTGCAGCCCTCCTGAGCCGGGGCATTGGCCCCAAAGAGATTGGAAAGCCATATAAGGAACCAAAATCATTTGTATTTCCAGAACCCAAACTATCAACGACCTCAATAGAAGGCCAGATAATCTACATCGACCGTTTCGGTAATGCGATTTCAAACATCCCTTCGTCATTACTGGACGAACTCATTTGCCCCAATAGAGAAAGACCCGTTGTCATAACGAGTGATCATGGCTTTCCTCTGCCATTTCATACTACCTATAGCCAAGTCAAAAGACACGCGCCCCTTTTTCTGGAAAATAGTTATGGCCTGATCGAGATTGCCGTCAACCGTGGTAGTGCCCAACAAGAGCTGGGGATAAAAATCGGGGATAAAATACAAATAAAATGTAGAAGAAGAAAAGGGGCCTGAACAGCCCCTTTTGGAAGGAGGAAAATATGTGTAAGGAGGTGTGGGTTATGCCTGTTTCTTGATCTTTTTCCTCCCAAAACCAGCCACACCAATAAGCCCTATGCCCATTAGTATTACAGTCGCCGGTTCTGGAACAGGGGCAGTTCCTTGGCCTTCCATCTCATCATTACCACATTCCATGGTAAAATGGACCTTGAAATCCAAAGAATCAACATCAAGATCTAACAATATTGGCATCAGATCAAAACCGCTTACCACATTGTGAATACTATTTCCATAGAATTGATCAGAAGAATCAGTCCCTAGTGTTAGGTATCCATTGGACAAGTTCTTCAACGTCGATTTTGAGACATCTATCTTCCATGGATCTGAATCAGGAGTTTTATAGGACGGATTGATCAACTGTGCTGAGATTATTCCATAAAGAGTATATTTTTTCGATAGCCAGTCTACATCAAAAACGTATTCATAGTCGGAATCCGTATCTGTGTTGATAAAAATATCCCCTGATGTGTATTTCCCATCGCCATCCTTGTCATACGTACTTGAAGCCCCGTCTTCTCCATTTATAAAATTCCACTGTCCCACCAAGGAAAGGACTGTACCATTCAAAAATACACCCTCAAGATCCCAATCTTCAGACCTAAGCGTATTTGGTTCAGTCTCTTGATCTTCCTTGTCTTGTCCAATTCCATCATATCCCATTTTTGTGGTACTGCTCGAATACGTGTTTGAGGTCTGACCATCGTAAATGGTAATATTCGTTCCAAGATTAAGGGCATAGACATCCACGACAAAGAGACTCCATACAAGGACATTTATCAAAAAACTTCCCAATATCAAACGAAAAATAAAATTCATATGAGTACTCCCCCATCTCTTTGCTATATTCTTACTATAAGCTTAAAGCATGCCACATTTTATTACGAAAACAGTGTTTAAAATCGGCATCTTCCTTGGTTTTCGTGGATGAATTTTGCCATAACGGAAAAACTTTTCCTCAAGTGGCAATTCTTTTCCTTTTTTTACGGCAAAAGATTTCTCACAAGAATCAATCAAATAGATTCTTGTATATTTCTTCTCATGGATCTTCCCATAGAAGGACAGTCAACTTGTCATGGGAGAAGCTTCTATAAGGAAGAGAGGTTCACCAAGAACAATGTGGCCCTATGGATCAAAATAGGGGAAAGATATGCTGATATTGTACCAAGCTGTTGGTTACAATTGTGGATGAAACAGACCATCCTGTCTTTGAGAATGCATACTGCTTGCATGTAGCAATGTAAGTTGCTAATTTACAAGATAGTTGGAGTCCATGAAAAAACTTTATTCACCCCACTCAATTCCAAGTCGGTCCCTGAAATTTGCAATCACCATTGCCAGATGGACCTATTTGATATTTCTCGCCATATATTTCAGCTCATATACCAATGTCTTGTCCACAGGAGATCCCATAGCATGGGCCTGGGATCTCACCACAGCAAAGAAGGAGCTGAGGATACTCGAACAGGCTAAACGGACAGCCAGCACAGAACTTCGAAAAGAAACGGCAAATAACCCCAGACATGATGCCCTAAGATATTACATAAGCTACATAGATCTTCGAATTCAAAGGCTTTGTGGTGACATAATTTCCAGGACTGGTTATCAGGCCGTTGCCGGTCTGAAATGCCCTCCACCTTCCGGGCTTCTTCCAGGCTGGCAGGTTCCTTCTGCCAAAACGAGTGAGGAAAGGATAAGAGAACTGGACAGGAGGCTCTTGGAAGAACTTGGTAAATTTGATGACATCCTTGCAAGAGAGCAGGGGAAGATCACATATAGAAGGCAGCTTCTGCCACCTGCTGACAGTGGGGAGAATATGCCTTACAATCAAGACGGTATCCATGCCAAGGGACAAGAAGGAGACGAGGCGGGCAATCCACAAAAACATGCACAAATAGGTCAAGAGGCTAAAGATTCTAACGAAATCAAGGGGGAGAAGGCTACATCCTGGGAAAATGAAGAAGGGCAAGATCAGGAGCAGCCAGGTCTCAAGGGGAAAAGACGGGGAGTGAAGACTCAAGCAGGACCAGCAATATCCAAGGATGACGACATAGTTGCAAGACAGATCCGGGAGGCGGCCGAAAGAGAACAGGACCCAGAGCTAAGGAAAAAACTCTGGGAGGAATACAGGAAATACAAGGAAGGTGTCCGGTGATCAACACATCAGAGGTGAGGCGAATTCTCCTTCTTTCAGTAACAGGTGGGTTCATATCCTTATTCCTCCTCGGGTGTGCCTCTCATAATAGAGTAAGCCTGAAGGGAGACATATCACCCACAATGGCGACACGAGAGCTGCCTGAGCAGGAGCTGTTGAATGTTGGCATTCAGGTCTTTGATCCTGGCACCCTGCCAGAAGACAAGGATGAAAGGCAGGGGCTTTCTCAGGACATCAGGCAGGCGGAAGCCCGATTCATCCCTGTCCACCTTAAATATACCCTTCAACATACGGGTTTCTGGGGCTCGGTCTGGGTCATCCCTGATGAATCCAGGGATGTGGACCTGGCGATTACAGGAAGGATAGACTGGTCGGATGGAGAGAAACTTACAGTCACAGTGAGGGCTGTGGACTCAAGAAACGTGCTCTGGTTGGACAAGACCTATTCGGAAACCTGCACCCCAGATGAACAAAAAGATACCGAGCCTGAAAAAAAGGATGCCTTCCAGGATCTCTACAATGCTATTTCCAACGATCTTGTTGGGTTGAGAAATCACCTCTCTCGGGCTGAGATCACACAAATACGTCAGGTGACAATGTTGAGGTATGGGGCAGAGGTCTCACCAGAGCCATTCAAGGACTATTTTATCCGAGACGAAAAAGATCACTTCATCATCACCCATCTTCCTGCACAAAATGACCCAATGATTCGACGAATAAAGGCTGTGAGAAGTAGGGACCAGATGCTCTTGGACACATTTACAGGCATGTATGACAATTATTATCTCCAGTTGTGGGAGGCCTACCATAACTGGCGCAGATTCAGGGCAGATGAACTTAGAACCATGCATGGGATAGAGCATGAGGCATTCACGCGCCAAGCCCTGGGCATTGCAGCAATAGTAGCTGCTGTAGCACTGGGTGCAATCTCGGATCAAGACGTGCAAAGGAGTATCGATCCTGTACGCGGCGTATTGGCGGCAGGAGGAACAGCAGCAGTATATAGTGGCTATCAGATGCGTAAGGAGACGAAGATGAACAAGGAGGTCATAGAGGAACTTGGTGAATCCTTTGCCTCTGAATCAAGGCCCCTTGTCGTGAAGGTCCAGGGTGAGACCGTCCGACTCAGTGGCACTGCGAAGGAGCAATATGTAAAGTGGCAGGAACTGCTCAGAAAGATCTACCTTTCGGAAACCGGCCTTGACCAAGGCCTTCCTGTCATCATGGGTATCGAGCAAGAGGACAATCCACAAACCAGTTCTGAAGACGAAGGGCAGGCACAAGACACCGTAGTCGAAGAGTCAGATACATCTACAAAATGACAGCTCCGATTATGAAGCCCCCAGTCGGTCCAGATCTCTCTCCCCCTGGATGCACTGGCAATTCGGGAAAAGGGACAGGGACCAGGCAAAAGACGATTTGGGCCATATTTGCCGCATTTATCCTGCTACTGGGCCTTATAGTCCTGGTGGTGTGGGCGCTTCCCAACATACAAAAATCCCCTGACTCCAATGTTGCCTCCTTGGCTCCAAAAAAAGGACACGCCCCAGAGCGAAGCCTCCCCTATCTGGGGAATCCATCCCCTGAATCTGGAGATCTCAAAAGATCTGTCATGGAAGCCCAGGAAAAATGGTTCAAGCAAAAGGCCAAGGCTGAACTTCATAAGATATATGAATGGGCAGGCCGAAGGTATCAGGAGGCATTGGACCTTTCACAAAAAGGCCAGGATCTTTTGGCCAAGGGAGATCTGGCAAGGGCAACTACTTTATTCAACCAGGCAACGGATATCCTTTTGGGGATTGAGAAAAATAGGGGCCCAACGCTTCGTAGTGCCATAGAAGAAGGAGAAAATGCCCTTGAAGAAGGTCTGGCAGAACAGGCCATGGAGAAATTCCAACTTGCCCTACGGATAGATCCAGAAAATCAGCAGGCCAAAATTGGCTTGGGACGTTCTGCCAACATCAGCACTGCCCTTCAAATGGTTGGTCAGGCAGAAAGACAGTTTAATGATGGTCAAGTGCACGAGGCGATCGACACCCTAAGAAAGGCACTCTCTTTAGATCCTCGTCTCGGGCAGGCTGCCAGGCTATTGGAAAAATACAGACTCGCGCTCAAGAAACACACTTTCCAACAGGCCATGGGACGTGCCATTACGGCCTTTTCAGAAAAGAGGTTTGAAAAAAGCCGGCAGGCCCTGGAAATCGCCGCTGCCGTATTCCCCCATGCCCCTGAAGTAAGACAGCTTGCTGAAGGCATCAGGGAGGCTAAAAAAGTGAAAAGACTTGATCTCATCTTTTCAAAGGCAGGGCAGGCAGAACACGAGGGGAGATGGGAAGAGGCAGTTGACTGGTACCAAAAGGCCCTTGCCATTGACGGACAGAATCTTGTAGCACTCGAGGGCATGGAAAGGGAGGAAAGGCTCAGGGCCATAGATCATGCACTCCTAAAGATAATCAAGCATCCTGAAAGACTGAACCAGAAAGGCCCACTCGAAGACGCAAGAAAAACCCTTCTTGTTGCCAAAGGTCTAAAACATCCAGGGGCTACTCTTGAGAACAAGATACAGGGGGCTTCCCTTATCATCAACCAATATAGCACGCCTCTACCTGTCAAGTTTGTCTCAGACGGTGAGACAGAGGTAACCATTTATCATGTGGGAAGACTTGGTAGATTCAAAACCAAGATGATTTCACTATTGCCTGGAAGATACACGATTTCAGGCAAAAGGTGGGGCTACAGGGATGTCTTGAAACAGATCACCCTGACACCAGGGAGCCAGGGCGTGAAATTTTTCGTCTCCTGTAGTGAGAAAATAGGGGCAATCAAACCATGAACAGGCTCTTTGAGATAATCATCGGCCAAAGGATCTCCTCCTTTTCCCAGAAAGACTTGCCGCTAAGGATAGGCGGGGCCGGCTCTCACATACCCATTCCAGGATTTCGCCAGGACATCTGCCTAATAGGTGAGATTGACGGATACCTCTTCCTCCAGCCAATCTCCAGTGAGATCCGCGTATTGCACAACCACGAGATAATCGAGGGTTCTTGCTGGATCAAATCTGGAGACCAGACCAGGATCGGGAAGTATGCCATTTTTTATGTGATTTCAGGAGATATTGTAGATATAACCGTGGAAAAGACCGCATCCCCGAAAATAGAAGGGTCACAGCTCATTAGAGAAGAGACCCATGAATCACCCAATCCCCTTCCCATGACATCCGGGGATGAGATCGGTAAACAGCGTTCTCCCACCTGGATAAAGATCAGCCTCCCTCTCCTGGTGATTCTTACATGCGTTGCCCTATTCCTCCTTTCATGCATAAGTATCGGGATAGATGTATCACCTACACCCGAATCCCTTTCTGTCTCAGGTCTCTTTCCATCAATCAAGATAGGGAAACGTTTCCTGATCCTGCCAGGCAGGTATACGGTTACTGCCATGAAGACTGGCTATAGAAAACTCCAGGTAGAGATAACGCCTTCCAAGCACAAGCGCTCATTTACATTTTCCCTGGCTCCCCTTCCAGGCATAGTGGATCTGACCACAAGCCCAGAGGCAGGAGCCAGTATCATGCTGGATGGAAAACACCTTGGTCCCACTCCCATCAGGGAGATGGAGATCGAAGCTGGCAATCATACCATCCTGGTGATTAAAGAACGTTACAGAAAGGCCAAGCAGGATATCGTAGTGGAAGGAAAGGGGCTCCACCAATATTTTGATTTCAGGCTCGAGCCGGCATGGGGTACTATACATCTTACTTCCAGGCCACCAGGGGCTGAAATCCTGGTAGATGGGCAGGAGACGGGGCAAAAGACCCCTGCCAGTCTTGAACTCTCCGAAGGGATACGAAGGCTCACCCTCAGGCTTTCGGGTTTCCTACCATGGCAAAAGGATGTAAGGGTGCAATCGGGCCTCGAAATAAAACCCGAAACCGCCATCCTGCAAAGGCCTCCTGCCCTGATCCAATTGAAAAGCATACCAAAAGGTGCAATTGTGACAGTAGATGGAGTATTCAGGGGTAAGGCCCCTTTGAGACTTAGACTAAGCTCCAACCGATCCCACAAGATCACAGCAACTGCCCTGGGTCACAAGAGTGTAACTAAAAAGATTAGGCCTGAAGCAGGTTCCACCACGGATCTCACCCTGCGGCTTACACCCCAATTCTGTACCGTATTCATCTCCTCACCTGCCAATACCGCCCTTTTCATAGACGGCATGATTCAGAAAAAAAATACTGGCCGGTTCAGGCTCTCAGCCATGCCCCATATCCTTGAAATCCGGACATCAGGAGGAGATAAACAACAGAGAAAGATTACCCCATTGCCTGGTAGTACCCTCAAGATTGACATGCGCATAAAGACTTCAAAAAGGGAAATACCTCCCAGGCTCCATACCAGCCAGGGCCATATCCTCATCCTCATCAAACCTTGCACGTTTACCATGGGATCGTCTCGCAGAGAGGCTGGCAGACGCACCAATGAAATAAAGAGGCGGGTAAGGCTTACAAGGCCTTTTTACATCTCTGCCCATGAGGTCACCAATGCCCAGTATCGAAGGTTTGAAAAAGATCATTCCTCAGGCAGCTTCAAGGGGATCAACCTCGATGGCTCAAACCAGCCTGTGGTACAAGTGAGCTGGGCAGACGCGGTACGCTACCTCAACTGGCTCTCCATCAGAGAGGGGATAGAGCCCTTCTACAAGATAACTGCTGGACAGATCGAGGTCGTCCACCCGCTTACAAATGGCTATCGACTCCCTACAGAGGCTGAATGGGCATGTGCTGCACGATTTGCCAAGAGAACCAGGGCTTCCAAGTACCCATGGCCTGGAACCTTTCCGCCACCAGATAGGAGTGGAAACTTTGCTGATGAATCCGCCAGGGGCATACTGCCTGTGATCATGAGGGGTTATAATGATGGATTTCCTGTAAGTGGACCAGTGGGTAACTTTCAGGCCAATCCTGCTGGGCTTTTCGATATTGGAGGCAATGTATCAGAATGGTGCCATGACCTCTACTCGCCGGTTGTCCTTCTCAGGCCTGGCCTCGAACAAGACCCCCTTGGCCCATCTGTAGGGACTCATCATGTTGTACGGGGTGCAAGCTGGAAAGACAGCTCAGTGACAGAGCTGAGATTGAGCTATAGGGGCTATAGCAGAAAACCTGAAGACGATCTTGGTTTCAGGATTGCCAGGTATGTAAAATGAAAACAGAGACCATAAAAAAACTTGTTCGAACATCCATCTTAGGCCTTTTTTTCATGTGCTCCGTCCTGTTGGCTGGAAGGATGGCCCTTTGCGCCAAACACCATCTCCAGGTCGATCTTAAAAAATCTGATATGACTACAGATGAGACGGCCAAGGGCCAAGCTCACAGGTTGAAAAAGAAGAAAAAAAAGAAATCACAGAGATGGTACACCCCCAAGGAAAGGATCACAGCAGACCAGGCAGTTGCCTTCCCTGTGGATATCTAAACAGAGCTCTGCTTAAAAGGGATTGCATCCAATCGAAAAAACACGACATCAAAAAAAGCAGAATAACTGATATACCTTGAAACACATAGGATTTATTCAATCATGCAAAAAAAACTGCCAGTAGAACTAATATTCCAGGTATTTTCCCTATTGATCGCCTTTATAATCGTTCACGCTGCATATGTTGCAACAATACGGCCCAAGGCAGAGGCGTTTCTTCAAAGACAGCATGACCTCACGGCCCAAGACAAGAGATATGAGCAACAAAGAAATTTTTACGTCGTACTCAAGGACTACGAGCAGGAGGCCTGTATCATCCTCATGTTCTGGGCCTTTGCCATAATGGGCTACAAGGCCGTATTCACATGGAGACAGCAACAACAGCTCTCCATGGATCTCCTCAAACTGCCCCACGGCCTTCCTGTGGGCCTGGAAGACACCAAAGAGCTCTTGAGAAGATTGGAAGAAGTCCCTCCAAAGATGCAAAGTTTTTTACTACCAAAGGCGCTCAGAACAGCCATCCAGAGATTTGCAGCCACGAGAAACGTGCAGGATGCAGCAACTGCAGTAAGGAGCCTTTGTGAATCCGAAGGAGAACGCCAGGAAGCAGAGCTCTCGGTCATCCGCTATATTGCATGGGCCATACCCTCGGTGGGCTTCATCGGTACGGTACGTGGCATCGGTGCTGCACTCTCCCAAGCCAACAAGGCAGTAGAGGGAGATATCACTGGCGTGACCCAAAGCCTGGGTGTAGCATTCAATTCTACCTTCATAGCACTTGTCATCTCCATAGTACTCATGTTCTTCATCCATCAACTCCAACTCATGCAGGAACGCCTGGTGCTCGATACAGAGGAATATTGCAACACCCACTTGATCTCACGGCTAAGGATAAGGCCCATGCCCTGACACCACTTGGTTTTTTGTAGATGGCACCAAAAAAGGGAAAAGGCCAGCAGCCAACCTTCAATCTCTCTTTCCTCGATATCATGTTCTGTGGTTTTGGGGCCGTAGTACTCCTGGTGCTCATAGTAAACAGCAACACGGTACGTCACAGGAGGGAAAGAGATCAAGACCTGAGAACCAAGCTCATGGCCCTCAAACTCGAGGTCCAGGCAAGGGAAAGGCTCTTGTCCGAGCTGAAAAACAGCCTGGAGGTGACAGATTCCCAGATTGCTACTGCCAAAGAAAAATCTGCTGTCCTCGCAGAAAAGATAAAAAGGACCAGGGCCAAGATTTCACTGTTTGAAAATGCTTCCCTTGCAACAAGAAGATCCTTGAAGGAACTGGAAAGTGACTTGAAATCCATGGATGCAGAAAGGAAGAGGCTCCTTGCAAAAAAGAGAAGGGACCAGGATGCAGGCGAGAAGGTGCGATATTTCTCTGGTGAAGGGAATCGGCAGTATCTTACCGGCCTGCGCCTTGGAGGCAAACGGATCCTCTTTCTCATAGATGCATCTGCCTCCATGCTCCACCAAACGATCCTTGGTATAATAAGAAGACGCAATCTTTCCCGCACTACCAGGCTGCAATCCACCAAGTGGCAAAGGGTAATACGTACATTCAAGTGGCTTCTTGCAAACGTCCCTCCAAGCTCCACTATCAAAGTAGCCGTATTTGACACCAGGATCGTCTTTTTGGGTGAATCTGCACGCAGATGGGTAGCTGTTACCAGCAGGCAGCAGATAAACGATATGGTGGACGAACTGGAGAAGAGGGTTCCGGCACACGGCACCAGCCTCTCCTGGGCATTTTCTGCTGCGGCCATCCTTTCCCCCAGGCCGGACAATATCATCCTGCTCACCGATGGTCTGCCAACGATGGGGGCCAAGCCTACAAGCCAGGGCAAGGTATCATCCAAGGAGAGGGTGAAGCTTTTCAGGCAAGCAGTTTCAAGACTCCCCAAGGCAATACCGGTCAATACCATTCTTTTTCCACTGGAAGGAGACCCGATGGCAGCAGGCCTCTTCTGGAAGCTGGCCGTTGATACCAGGGGCTCATTTCTCACACCAAGCAGGGATTGGCCATGAGACAGCGAAGGGGGTTCGAGATATTCACCCTTTCCTTTCTTGACGTGGTCTCATGTGGGTTTGGGGCAATAATCCTGCTCCTTGTGATCTCCCAGTTCTCTGAACCACGGGTGATCGAACAAGAGGGCAGGAAATTGAACGAGCAAATCGCATCCCTCGAACTTGAAAAACAAAGTTTGAAAGAAGAAACCGAGCACATGAAAAGCCAACTTGCCTCAAGAAAGGAGCAACTGGCAAGGCTTCGACAACAGATCGGTCGCCTCCAAGGTGAGCTCAGGACCACTGAGGGAAGATACCAGGCCCAGAGGACGGATCAGGAGGCCCAGAAGATCATTGCCAAACAACTCCAATCAGCAAGGCAGAAACTCACCTTGGAGATGAAGCGCCTCCAGAAGGCAGCCCCGCCGGCCCGGGCCCGTTCACCCATAGGTGGCATCCCCGTGGACAGCGAATACATCATATTCGTTATAGACACCTCCGGGTCCATGCAGCGTTTTGCCTGGCCTCTGGTCAGGAAAAAGATGGCCGAGGTACTCCGCATCTATCCCAGGGTCAAGGGGATACAGGTCATGAACGACATGGGGAACTATATGTTCTCCCGTTACGAGGGCAGGTGGATACCTGACAGCCCTGCCAGGAGACGCGCAATACTGTCCATGCTCACCACATGGGCGCCCTTTTCTAATTCCAGCCCGGCAGAGGGCATAACCGCGGCCATACGCCGCTTCTATGCCGGGGACAAAAGGATATCCATCTATGTCCTCGGGGATGATTTTTCTACAGGATCCATCCAGGGAGTGCTGGACCAGGTCAAAAGGCTCAACCTGAGGGCTGGCAGACGCAGGGTACGCATCCATGCCATAGGTTTTCCTGTGCTGCTCGAAGAGGCCCCCAACTCTGAAAATATCTATCGTTTTTCAAACCTGATGAGAAGACTTGCAGAGGAAAATGGGGGCTGCTTTGTAGGTCTAAACCGGCTACCCTGATCAAAAAATGGGGCACATGGATTTTTAACCCAGATTTATACACTTCAAACGCAAGGAAAAGACGATTTCTTTGAATGATCACATGGGCGGCAACCAGCTGATCCCTTTGTATTTTCACCTAAAAGCGAAGGCCGCTTTGCGATAAGTCTTCGGGCATTTAAAGCCACAGGGGGCTCACAAGCCTACTGAATCTGCTTTGTTTCGGGCAGTTAAAGTACCAAAGTTACGCCTTCCGCATCCTATTCACATCTTCGGTGAGCTTTAAGCTGCATAATCCGGGTGTGACCTAAAGACCCCCAAAGTGATATGTACCATTGAAGAGCTGATCCCACTTTATCATAGTGGGACAACAGTAGTCATCCACGACCTCTATGACGATATTGCGATAGAAGACTGCCTGATTGCCACTTTGATCCACAGCCCTGAGGGTAAAACTATGCAGACCCTTTTCCAGGGGCTGGGTAATCTGGATCGTGAATGGCTGCTCCTCAGCTTCGTTGGCAAACTGGGGCTCGGCAAAGGTGGATGCCAATAGCCTGTCTCCCTCGTACAATTCCACCCTGGCAAGGTTTTCACTCAATCCACTTATTGCAACCTGTCCAGATACTGCAAATGGGGTATAGCTGGTCACCTCTATGACAGGAGGAGTGGTATCCATGGTGATGTTCAATTCTCTGCTGTCCATCACTTTTCCTTCCTGGTTACGAATGTAGAGGGTCAAATGATGTATTCCTTCATCCATTGAAGGTAGAACTATCTCAAAGGCCCCATTGACTTCAAAGGTGCCCAAAAGCTGAGAGCCTTCGTATATCTCCAGTGTACTGGGAGAAAAAACCCGACCAGAAAGCTTGGCATGGTCACCCTGTTGGCCAGTCTGGGAAACATCCCAGGTAAAGAGCTGAGTATATGAAACAGGCAAGAATATATAGGATGGGGTTCTGCTGCCACCGAGACGCAGGGACGGATCTCCATATAACATGTATTTTCTGATATGGTGATAAATGGTGCTGGGGATCCAGTATAGGCTACCCGATGCATTGACCCGTTCTGTGAGACATTCGCCTGTTACAGGATTTTTTATCTGGTCATAATAATAATCAACCAGGGCCTGGTTCCACATATCCCCCAGGATGACCGGATCTGGAGAGATGTCAGACAGGTGATCATAGGCGGCAAAAAATTTCTTTGCCAGGATCAATGCCCAGCTTTGACTTCCAGTGTAGCACCCTATATAGGCGATGGCCCCTGCCGAAGACCTGAACAAGAGATGTTCTGCACAGGAGCTTGTATCATATCTTGGCGGCTGTATGGCAGCTGGTTCTGGTGCTGGACTCGGCCATATCTGTCCAGGAGGATCCCTGCCGTCGATACTCAAATACTGGCCTTCCCTTGTATGAAACTGTGCCGTATAACAGGCCGCTGCAAAAATGACCGGCAGCATATTCTCATTGTGAAGATCAGGGATAGAGGCACAGACCGGGTAGCTTGCCCATTCACAGGGGCCTCCGTGTCCAATGTAACTGACAAAGCCCTGTCCTTGGTTCAAATAATCTGTAAGCTGTTGCACGAAATTGGGATGCCCAGAGTTGCTATAGTGTCTTGTCTTATTAAACGCCGACAATGTATTGTCTGCTATCCAGTCGTTTGTTGTGGTATCTCCAGGATAGCCTCCTGTTACGAGCAGGACATTGAAAAACCAGCCAGGATGATAATTATTTTCATATTTTATTATCTTTGCGACATAGGTCCTGAGATCCTCCACCTTAGAAACTGGTATGCGCCCAACAGCCACGTCTGGTATGGAATCCACTTGATCAAGTAGGTATTGATCACAGGAGGAGCCTTCACAGGTCATCTCACCCATGTAGCCATTGCCATTTTCATCCCAATTGTCAAAGACACGCTGTCCATTCTCATATCTGTACAGGTCAGCGTAATAGAGGTCGGCTGGCATGTAGAATTCTCCATAACCAGCATGTCTCTGTCCAGGTACATGCCTACAATAACGCACTGGGAATTTGTCACTGTCACCAACCAACATCACATACTTGGTCTGATAATGCTCATGTGCATAAGCTATTGCCTTCTTTATCTTTTCAGGTAGATCTCTGGAGGGGGAAAACCTGCTGTCCTGTGAAATTGCCTCTATCGTTATGATGTTGGCATCCATACCAGAGGCCTTTTTGTGATTCATCAGGGGTACGAGGGCCTCCCTGAAATCTGCCGGTGTCATTATAAGCAATAGAGATCTGGTTTTTATGGGATAATAACCCAGGTTGATAAAATCTGTCCCTGTGTTTCCCTCCCAGTCTTCAGCCCGCACAGTCACAAGATTTTCTCCTTCTGATAGGAATGAACAGATGTTGGAAAAACCACCAAAGGAGTATCTCGTCTCATCGATACGTCCAAAACCTATATCGAATGTCTTGATGTTATTACCGGATTGCAACACCAGGGTTACGCTTTTCAAGCGGTTTTCAGAGATGATATCTCCACCGAAAACACCACAATTTCCACCTGGATCTACAAAGGAATCAAAGTAAAACCTATGGGCTTCCGTAGGCTTTTTGATACGGACTACTGGCGAACGGCTTGTACTTGCTGGGACAGGCCCTATATCGGAGAAACCGAGGTCATCGAGATAAAATCCATAACCTGGCCCAACCTTGAATTCTACTTTCCAGATGTTTTTCTCATTCGAGGCTACATAGACAAAATGGCTTACATCACATGGACCTGGGCCTATGTTTGCTGGGGCTATGGACTGGACGAGTTGGCCGTTTTGGTCATAGGCATTTACATAGACCAGGAGGTTGTGTCCATTGGTGTCTTCATCCGTACCGATATAGGCACTTACCTCTGACTGCCCTGTGGTGAACTCTACTTCTATGGCCCCTGGAAATTCTTCTCCTGGATGCCTATTGGTGATGACCTTGGAACCTGAAACAGTTTGTACGCTTGGTATGACAGCCAGTGGCACTGATGAAAAAAGGACCCCCTGATCTGCATACTGATTGTATATTTCCGTTCCAGAGGCTACGTCTTCGAAATCTATTGTATATTCTGGCAAGATATTGGAGAGAACAGACCAATCCGGATTTATCAGCAGATCTGGATCAATGAAAAAAGGGGCAGATAGTATTACAGTTGGGGAAAAAAGGATAAAAACAAACTGAAAGAATATCCCATAAAGACATTCAGTAATATGTCGTCTTAAAAAGGAGTTCCATGCCACGTCTTACCTCCTTCCAACTATTAAAACTTGAAAGGTCAAAACACATGCCAGGTATATAATTAGATAAGATTAATTTTATAGCGATATAATTAACAATGTCAAGATAAAAACTGAACCAGTAGACCAACCCCATTGATGATGTTAGAAGAACCCTGATTATGCAGTGTACAGGCTTGCCAAAGATGTGAAGAGGAGGTGCTCGTATAATATACCCTGTACTACTTCAACTACCCGACACCAAAGCAGATTCGGTAAAATTGCAAGCCCCCTTGCGGCTTCAAATGGCTGAGTTTTCAGAACAGAAAAATCTTCACCTTTTGGATGAAAGTATTCATCCAAAAAATGCAAATAACTGTTTGATTTTTTTATAGAAAATCTTTACCCAAGCATTTGAAGTGCATAATATTTATAATCTGGGATAAAACAAAAGGACGGGACCAAAAGGTCCCGCCCCACAATCCTTGATTTTTATAAAAGAGGTAATCCAAGTCAAAGACCAGGTCTCACAGATAAGACTCCACCAACTTCTCGGCTATCTGCACGGCATTGGTTGCTGCACCCTTTCTGATGTTGTCAGCCACTATCCACAAGTCGAGACCGTTTTCCTGGGAGATGTCTTCTCTGATCCTACCCACGAAGGTCAAATCCTTCCCCTCCGCCTCTATGGCCATGGGGTAACGATTTTCAGAAGGGTCGTCCACCACCTTTACCCCTGGGGCATCTTCCAGCAACTTCTTGGCCTGTTCTGCAGTGACAGGCTGTTCGAATCGGATATTGACTGCCTCTGAATGGCCAAAAAAGACAGGTACCCTCACGGCCGTGGCTGAGACCATGATGGAATCGTCCTCCAGGATCTTCCTGGTCTCATTGACCATCTTCATCTCTTCTTTCGTATAGCCATTTTCAGTGAATACATCTATATGAGGCAGACAATTGAATGCGATCTGATGGGGATAGGCCTTATAGTCATACTCACCCACCCAGCCTTTTGACTTTCCTGGCTCACTGCCACAGCCCTTTATCACCCACTGCCTTATCTCTTCCTCCAATTCAGCAATAGCCTGCTGGCCTGTTCCTGAGACAGCCTGATAGGTGGAAACCACTATCCGTTCTATCCGGGCATAGTCATATAGTGGCTTGAGGGCCACCACCATCTGTATGGTGGAGCAGTTGGGATTGGCAATAATACCTTTTTTCTTATAACCTGCTATTGCATGAGGGTTTACCTCAGGGACCACCAACGGGACGTCTGGATCCATACGCCAGGCACTCGAATTGTCAACCACGACTGCCCCTGCCTTGGCAGCAGAAGGTGCAAATTCACGGCTTCTGGAACCACCTGCAGAAAACAGGGCAATATCGACCCCGTCAAAGGAATCGTGATCCATCTTGTGAACCACCACCTTCTGCCCGCGAAACATCAATTCCTTCCCTTCAGAACGCTCAGAGGCAAGGAGACGGATCTCTGAGACAGGAAAAGACCTCTCCTCCAGGACCTTTATCATGGTCTTGCCAACTGCTCCCGTTGCCCCTGCAACTGCCACACAATATTCCCTACTCATCTTTCCCTAAACCTTCCAGTATCTTTTTTGGGAAATATATACCAGTATCCCATCATAATAAACACACTCTCTAAGCTTTTCAGACTTCTTTTACGTATCTGGCAACAAGATCTCCAACCTCTGTCGTGGAATAGCCCATCTTACCAGCAGAAAGGCTCTTGAGATCTTGACTCACCGCCTTCTTTACTGCATCTTCCACGGCCTTTGCAGCCTCTTCCTCTCCCAAGTAATCCAACATCATCTGTCCAGCACATATGGCCGCAAGGGGATTTATGACATTCTTGCCGGTATATTTGGGTGCAGATCCCCCAATGGGTTCGAACATGGAGACCCCTTCTGGATTGATGTTTCCACCAGCGGCGATACCCATTCCTCCCTGAATCATGGCACCAAGATCAGTAATAATATCGCCAAACATATTATCTGTAACGATCACATCGAACCATTCGGGATTTTTGACCATCCACATACATGTGGCATCCACGTGGGCATACTCCTTCTTTATATCCGGGTATTCCTCGCCGATCTCGTAAAAAGCCCTTTCCCATAGATCAAAGGCGTAGGTCAAAACATTGGTCTTGCCGCAGAGGGTAAGGGTCTTTTTCTGGTTTCTCTTCCTGCAGTATTCATAGGCAAAACGAATACATCGTTCCACGCCCTTTCTCGTATTTATGGATTCCTGAACAGCCACTTCATCAGAGGTGCCTTTCTTGAGCACCCCGCCTGCTCCTGCATAGAGACCTTCGGTATTCTCCCTGACCACCACAAAATTTATGTCTTCTGGCCCCTTGTCTTTCAATGGTGTATCAACACCCGGATAAAGGATCACAGGTCGCAAATTTATGTACTGATCCAGGGCAAATCTCAAGGCCAGCAAAATCCCCTTCTCCAGGATACCTGGTTTTACATCGGGATGACCTATGGCACCAAGATATATAGCCTTGTACTGCTTGAGATCCTCTACGGCCCCTTCAGGTAGAACTTCACCGGTCTTGAGATACCTGTCACCACCATAATCATACCACGTCATATCCAACTCGAAGCCAAACCTCGATGCAGCAACCTCGAGCACTTTGACCCCCTCCCTTACAACTTCAGGGCCAGTACCGTCACCGGGAATAACCGCTATCTTGTATCTATTTGCCATGTGTCTTCCTCTCCTTGTCAATTAAAAAGATTTTTTGATTATTACAGCATGCACCAATATGAATACAAATCATTTTTCTTGAAATTTTTTCAGGATATGCTCGATCAAGCCACCATCAGCGATGAGTTCCTGCATGAACGGAGGAATGGGCTGTGCCCTCATCTCCTTGCCTGTTGTAAGGTCTTTTATAATGCCAGAGTCGGCATCTACTTCCACTTCGTGCCCCTCTTCTATCTCTTTGGCAGCCTCGGCACTCTCGAATATAGGCAGGCCCATGTTGAAGGCATTACGATAAAATATCCTGGCAAAACTCGGGGCTATGATGCAAGAGATACCAGCAGCCTTGAGGGCAATAGGTGCATGTTCCCTGGATGAGCCACAGCCAAAATTCTTCCCTGCAACGATGATGTCTCCAGGAGTCACCTTTTGGGGAAACTCCGCATCTGCATCCTCCATACAATGCCTTGCCAGTTCCTTGGGGTCAGATGTATTCAAGTAACGTGCAGGAATGATTGCATCAGTGTCAATGTTGTCTCCAAATTTCCACACCTTGCCTCGTATCTTCATTGCTTGTTCCTCACCTCAAAGTTCTTCAGGGCTTCCAATCCTACCCAATATCGCACTTGCGGCAGCTATAGCAGGGCTTGCCAGGTAGAGCTCACTCTCCGGATGACCCATTCTGCCCACAAAATTTCTGTTGGTCGTGGAAAGAGCTCGCTCCCCCTTTGCCAATACCCCCATGTGCCCTCCGAGACAAGGGCCACATGTTGGTGGGCCGATGACTGCCCCAGCATCTGAAAAGATCTTGAGAAAACCTTTTTCAAGGGCCTCTGCCCAAATGGTAGGTGTAGCAGGCAGTACTATGAGCCTCAGGTCTTCTGCAACCCGCCTTCCCTCCAGTATGGCTGCGGCTATGGCCAAATCCTCTATCCGTCCATTGGTACAAGAACCTATTACCACCTGATCGAGTTCGACAGTTGCCACCTCTGAAATACCAACCGTGTTTTCGGGAAGGTGAGGAAAGGCAATCTGGGGCTCTATCTCTGCACAATCATATTCTATCACCCTTGCATACTGGGCATCATCATCACTGGTGAAGACGTTGTAGGCCCGCTGTGCCCTGCCTGAGACGAATTCTTCTGTTGTAGCGTCAGGGTTTACAAGCCCAGCCTTGCCTCCTGCCTCAATGGCCATATTGGACATGGTGAACCTGTCTGCCATTGGCAATCTTTCGATAACAGGACCTGTGAACTCCATTGCCATGTACAGGGCCCCATCCACCCCTATATCTCCTATGGTATAGAGTATGAGATCCTTTCCACTCACCCAGGGCTGAAGCTGGCCGTTGTACACTATCTTTATACTTTCGGGTACCTTGAACCATGTCCTGCCTGTTATCATGGCTGCGGCCAGATCAGTACTCCCAACCCCTGTAGCAAAGGCCCCAAGGGCTCCATAGGTACATGTATGACTGTCAGCCCCTATGACCACGTCCCCGGGAAGGACTATGCCTTTTTCAGGCAGGAGGCAATGTTCCACCCCGACCTTGCCACCTTCGTAAAAATGGACAATGGCCTGCTCCTGGGCAAATTCCCTCAGCATCCGTACCTGTTCTGCACTCTTGATATCCTTGTTGGGCGTGAAGTGATCGGCCACCAAGGCGATCTTTTCCCTGTCGAAGACATCCTTTGCCCCTGCCTTTCGAAAAACCTCTATGGATATTGGGGCCGTGATATCATTTCCAAGGGCCATGTCAACCCTTACATCCACGAGCTGCCCCGGCTCTACTGAATCGAGCCCGGCATGAGCAGCCAGAATCTTCTCGGCAATTGTCATTGGACGACTCATTGTCGCATACCTCATTCCTATTTGGTTTTCAGGGCCTTTTTAGGCCCATGCGTTTTTATTTCTTGTATGCAAGCCTATTCAGGGCATTCAGATAAGCCCTTACGCTTGCGGTAATGATGTCAGGGTCTGCACCCTGGCCTATGACAACCCTGTCCCCTTCTTGAAGCCTGACAGTCACCTCGCCCTGAGCATCAGTACCCCCTGTTATGGAGTTGACGGTGAATCTCAAAAGCTTGCTCTTGGTCTCGATGAGCTTGGCCACTGCCTTGAAAGCTGCATCTATTGGACCAGCCCCAATGGAAACACCTATCCTCTCCTCACCTTCTATGGCGATTCCAACTGTGGCCGTTGGCCTAATCCCACTTCCACCTGCCACATGAAGATAGGTCAACTTGTATGTCTCAGGTATCCTGAGTATCTCTTCTGCAACTATGGCCTCCAGGTCCTCAGGAAAGATCTCCTTCTTTTTGTCCGCCAAGGCCTTGAACCTGATGAACACCCGGTCTATCTCCTGCTCAGAGAGATCATAGCCCATCTCTTCGAGCTTTGCCTTCATGGCATGGCGTCCTGAGTGCTTGCCGAGCACCAAGCGTCCATGGGACAATCCTATGTCCTTTGGGTCCATGATCTCATAGGTAGTCCTCTCCTTGAGTACGCCATCCTGATGAATGCCAGACTCGTGGGCAAAGGCATTGGCCCCAACTATTGCCTTGTTGGGTTGGACAGGCATGCCGGTCAAGGTGCTCACCATGCGGCTGGTCGAGGATATATGCCGTGTGTTTATACCGGTTTCATAGGGCAGGCAGTCATGTCTTGTACGAATTGCCATCACCACCTCTTCCATGGCGGTATTGCCAGCACGTTCTCCTATGCCATTCACGGTACATTCCACCTGTCTGGCACCCTCCTTTACGGCAGAGAGCACATTGGCAGTGGCAAGGCCCAGGTCGTTATGACAGTGAACGCTCAATACAGCCTTGTGGATATTGGGCGTATTTTCCATGATGTAACGAACCATTCGGCCAAAGTCCCAGGGGATGGCATACCCTACTGTATCTGGGAAATTGACAGTTGTCGCACCAGCATCTATTACCTTTTCGAATACCTTACAGAGGAAATCAAGATCAGTGCGGCTTGCATCTTCTGCGGAAAATTCAATGTTCGATGTGTAACCAGAGGCATATTTCACCGCCTCTGCAGCCATCTCCAGGACCTCTTCCCTGGTCTTTCTGAGCTTGTACTTGAGATGTATGTCCGAGGTAGCCAAAAAGGTGTGAATCCTGGGATTGGCACCTTTTTTTATAGCCTCCCAAGCCGTATCTATATCCTTCTTCGTAGCCCTTGCAAGTGCGGTTACCTGGAGATTCTTCAGCTCTGTCGCAAGGAGTTGGACACCCTTGAAGTCTCCTGGCGAAGCCACGGGGAAACCCGCCTCGAGTACATCAACACCCAACTTCTCCAGTTGACGGCCTATCTGGATCTTGTCTTCCATGTTGAGAGAAACCCCTGGTGATTGTTCTCCGTCCCTGAGGGTTGTGTCAAAGATTATTATTCTATTGTTTTCCATGATGGATATTTCCTTTCTTCTTCTATCCTACGATTCTCTTTTCTCTACGATTCCAGCCTCTTTTCTCCTGGCCCTCAATAGGCTCAAGGAATGTAGTAGAGGCCCGGAAAAGACATAGGCAAAGAAGATAAGGAAAAGGGTGACCTTGGGTTCTATGGCTATGACAACCATAGTCAGCAGAAATGCTATGATTCCCCTGAATGGGTGCTGATTAAACCACTTCACCTCCTTGAAACTATGATAACGCACATTGCTCACCATTAGAAAGGATAAGCTGTATATGAGCAGAAGCACGCCATAATGACGAACAGGGCCAAGGATGCCAAAATGATGACAAAGAAGCACTGTGGTAGCAACCATTGCTGCTGCAGAGGGACAGGGGAGACCTGTGAAAAAATGTTTTGAACCCGGTCCAGACGAACCGAGGGTATTGAATCTTGCAAGCCTCAAGGCGGTGGTGGCCACATAGAGAAAACCCGCAAGCCAGCCAAGCCTGCCATAGGTTTGAAGCCCCCAAGTAAAGGCAAGTATCCCAGGGGCCACCCCAAATGCCACCAAATCTGCCAATGAATCATACTCAAGGCCAAACTTACTGGTGGTCCCAGTGATACGTGCAACCCTGCCATCAAGGCCGTCGAAAATACCTGATACGAGGATTGCCCAGGCAGCGGCGAGGTAGTTCCCATTTATTGCTGCCACCAGTGAATAAAAGCCGGCAAACAGGCTGGCAGAAGTAAGAAGATTTGGAAGTATATAGGCACCCCTGATAGGGGTTCTGTTCACCTTTGGATCTCGAATCTTCATGACTGTTCCTTCATCTCCGCAAGCACCGACTGCCCTGCCACAACACGATCCCCTCTCTCTATGAGGATCAGGCTGTCTGCAGGAGCATATACGTCGAGCCTGGAACCAAACCTTATCATGCCATAACGCTGGCCCCTTTCGAGGGTGTCGCCTACTTGAGCATGGCAGACTATCCTCCTGGCGATAAGGCCAGCGACCTGGACAACGGTTACCCTCCTACCAGCATCATCCTGCAGAAGCATGGCATTGGCCTCGTTGTCAGAAATGGCCCGCGCCTTATTGGCAGAGACAAAAATTCCTGGCCTGTATTGCATATCCATTACTGCACCCGAGATGGGCGCCCTATTTACATGACAGTTAAACACATTCATGAATATGCTTATTCTCAATGTCTCTCCACTATGGAACCAGGGCTCCTCCACCTCTGAAATATCTATAACCTTACCATCAGCAGGTGAAGTAATCAAATTTGCCCTATGGGGTACTACACGTTCAGGGTCCCTGAAAAAATACAGGACAAACCCAGTAAAAATAAGAGCAGCAAGTGCTGGCCCTTTCATACCGAGCATGGCAAAAACAATTGTAGCCAAGGCTGACATGCCGATAAAGGGCAGGCCCTCCTTGGCCACAGGGATTCTTGCTGGCAACATAATTATGTCTCTATTCTTTGAGCCAGCTCATCATATCCCTGAGGCGGGAGCCTACCTCTTCGAGTAGATGTTCCCTTTCCCTGTTTCTCAGCGCATTGAACTGTGGACGGTTGACCCTGTTTTCCAACAGCCATTCCTTTGCAAAGCTGCCTGTCTGGATCTCGTCGAGGATATGGCGCATCTCTTTCCTGGTCTCCTGGGTGATTATCCGCCTTCCCCTGGTGAGATCACCATATTCGGCTGTATCACTGATAGAATAGCGCATCCTGGACAGCCCACCTTCATAGATGAGATCCACAATGAGTTTCAACTCGTGACAACATTCAAAATAGGCGATCTCAGGCTGATAACCTGCCTCTACCAATGTCTCGAAACCTGCCTTGATCAGTTCACTAACACCCCCACAGAGCACGCATTGTTCGCCAAAGAGGTCTGTCTCTGTCTCTTCCTTGAAGGTGGTCTCAATGACTCCACCTCTGGTCCCCCCAATTCCTTGGGCATAACCAAGGGCCTTTTCAAGGGCCTGACCAGTAGCATCCTGATGAATTGCAACAAGACATGGTACACCTCTACCAATCTCGTATTCCCTTCTTACCAGATGCCCGGGCCCCTTTGGAGCCACCATGGTCACGTCCACGTCTTTGGGGGCCACAATCTGTCCAAAATGGATATTGAAACCGTGGGAGAACATGAGCATATTACCAGGTTCAAGATTGGGCTCAATGGCTTGCCTGTAAAGATCAGCCTGGACATGGTCAGGCACAAGCACCATGATGACGTCTGCTTGTTTTGCCGCATCTGCCGCACTTACAGGCTCAAAACCATGTTTGACCGCCAGATCATAATTTGGAGAGCCTGGCCTCTGCCCAACGATTACATTGATACCACTATCTCTGAGATTTTGGGCATGGGCATGGCCCTGACTCCCATAACCTATGACTGCTACAGTCTTTCCCTCGAGTATGCCCTGGGGTACGTCTTTGTCATAATATATCTTCATCTTTTAAGGCTCCTGTCAGATAGTCTTTTTTTCACGCTGGATAGCAATTGTCCCGGTCCTGGTAATCTCCTTTATGCCAAGAGGGTTCAACAACTCGGTTACGGCCTTCAACTTGGATTCCGGGCCTGTCACCTCAATGGTATAGGTCTTTGGACTTACATCAACAACCTTACACCTGAAGATATCGCACATTCTCAGGACCTCTGCCCTGGTCTCATCTTCAGCCCTCACCTTTATGAGCGCCATCTCCCTTTCAACAAATTCTCCTTCGCTGACATCCACTACCTTGTAGACATCAACAAGCCTGTTCAACTGTTTGATAATCTGCTCTATGATCGACTCGTCTCCATTGGTGACAAGAGTCAAATGAGACATGGTCCTGTCCAGGGTGGGAGCCACACAAAGGCTTTCGATGTTGAAACCACGGCCGCTGAACAGTCCTGTTATTCTAGAGAGTGCCCCCGGTTCATTTTCCACCAGAACAGATAGGGTATGTTTCATTGGTTTAAAACTCCTGGTTCTTTTTTTATGATATACAGGTCCTTTTAACCCAGGGCCTGTCAAGATTTTCAGGCAATATTCATCTCTTTCATCCCAAATTATGCACTGCGTAAGAGGGCAAAAATGAATCTTCTTTTTATATCAAGTAATTGCCTCATTGCAACCTATTGCTGAACATTCACTTTTTTGGTGCCGCAAAATTCATGCTGTTTTTGCCCTCTTTCTCAGCCCTTCGGGATTGGCGATCTTGCCCAATCTTCTTTGTTGCTCGGGGCTCGAAGTACCTAAGTACGTCTTTGCCCCTCGCGCCTCAAATCTTGAGCAAACTCGCCAATTGCATAATTTGGGTTCATACGAGCAACATTTCCGTAGTTGCCTTACCTGCAGGAACCATGGGGAATACCCCTTCTTCCCTGGCAATGGCAAACTCCATTATGGCCAGCCCTTCGGATTCTATACCCTTTTTGAGGGTTTCTTCGATCTCCTCAGGCTTGGTGGCCCTAAATCCCTTTGCCCCATAGGCCTCGGCCAGCTTGACAAAATCTGGAGTCACGGAGAATTCGGTAGCTGCATATACCTTATCATAGAAAAGCTCCTGCCATTGACGTACCATGCCAAGAAACTGGTTGTTAAGGATCACAATCTTGATGGGCAGACGCTGCTCCATAGCAGTGGCCATCTCCTGGATATTCATCTGGATGCTACCATCACCAGCCACGTCTACTACTAATTTGTCTGGGAAGGCCATTTGGGCACCAATGGCTGCCGGGAATCCATATCCCATGGTTCCCAGCCCTCCAGAGGTGAGAAGGGTACGAGGCTTGTCAAACTTGTAGAACTGGGCCGTCCACATCTGATTTTGGCCGACCTCAGTGGTGATGATCGCCTTGCCCTTTGTCATCTCATAGAGTTTTTCGATGACTTCCTGGGGTTTTATGACTCCTGACTCCTTTTTATATGTGAGAGGATGTCTCTTCTGCCAGGCGTGTATCTGCTCAAACCATGGCTGTGCGCGTTCTTTCCATACCTCAGGAGGCCTGCCGTCAACCTCGACCGCCTTTACCAATTTCTTCAATGCACGCCTACAATCTCCCACTATGGGTACATCGACCCTCACATTCTTCTGGATGGAAGTGGGATCTATATCGATATGAATTATGGAGGCATTCGGTGCAAAGGCCTCGATCTTTCCTGTAACCCTGTCATCAAATCTGGCACCAACAGCAATGATCAAATCCGTATTGGCCATTGCCATATTGGCACAGTAAGTGCCATGCATACCCAACATCCCGAGGCTCAATTCACTGGTGCCAGGGAAACAGCCCAGCCCCATGAGGGTCATGGTTACAGGGGCATGGATGTACTCTGCCAACTTTCTAAGTTCCTTGTGGGCATTTGCTATTATTACCCCTCCACCTGCATATATAACAGGCTGCCTTGCGCGCTCTATCAACTTGAAGGCCCTCTCTATCTGTTTACTGTGGGGCTCTACAACAGGATTGTAAGAACGAAGCTTTATCTTTTCAGGATAATTGAATTCGGCCTTCGCGTTTTGGACATCCTTTGGAAGATCTATCAAAACAGGCCCGGGTCTGCCGGAACGTGCCAGATAAAAGGCCTCCTTCAATATGCGTGGTAGGTCCTTCACATCCTTAACGAGATAGTTGTGCTTTGTGCATGGACGGGTTATACCCACTATATCCACTTCTTGAAAGGCATCGTTACCGATCAAACCAGTTGGGACCTGTCCAGTAAAGACGACAATGGGTATAGAGTCCATATAGGCAGTGGCTATACCCGTAACTGTATTGGTTGCTCCAGGGCCGGAAGTAGCAATGCAAACCCCTACCTTTCCAGAAGCCCTCGCATAACCGTCTGCTGCATGAGCAGCTCCCTGTTCGTGCCTTACCAGTACATGTTTTATGGTACCGTCTTTTTCAAGAGCATCATAAACATCTATTATGGCACCGCCGGGAAAACCAAATACTACATCCACGCCTTCCTTCTTCAAGGCTTCAACAACCATCTGTTTTCCTGGTATCTTTGTCATAAGATTCTACCTCAGCGATACGATTTTAAAGTGAAGTAACAGCATATTCCCACTCATATTGGTTGTCAACGATAGGTAGAAATTAACACATATAAAAAATATTCTCGTTAAATTGCTATTCATTATCTGACAAAAATAAGTTAATTATGCATCATGGCAGATATACGATCTATTTATTTTAAAAGCCCTGCAAGGAGGGCTGGAAGGTGGCTCATACTTTGTATCACTGTGGGCCTTATGGCAGGGATAGGGGCTGTCATCTTTCACTTTTTATGCCATTGGGGTCATTTCTTCTTTTTAGACTGGCTAGCTGGCTATCGCCCCAGCCATCCAGCAGGTGATCCTCCACTGTTTTACCATACCGATCATGAATTCAGAAGATGGGTACTATGGCTGGTCCCTGCCGTTGGTGGACTGCTAAGCGGATTGATAGTGGCGCTATTCTGTCCCGAGGCCCAAGGGCATGGCACGGATTCAGCAATCGAGGCCTATCACAAAAAGAATGGGCTGATATCAGCAAAGGTCCCCTTTGTAAAGACAATCGCCTCGTTTCTCACCCTGGGTTCTGGTGGGTCTGGCGGCAGCGAAGGCCCCATATGTCAAATAGGGGCAGGGCTTGGCTCTCTTCTTGCCCAGGCATTAAAGGTCCCTCCAAGAGAGATGAGGATCCTCATGGCAGCAGGCCTTGGGGCAGGCATAGGCAGTATCTTCCGCGCCCCCTTGACTGGCGCCCTCTTCGCCTCGGAGATACTCTATAGAGACCCGGAATTTGAGGCAGATGTCATAATACCTACTGCTATAGCATCTACCATAGCCTACAGCCTCTTCTGTTCTGTATATGGTTGGGGATCCATGTTCAGGGCCGAGGACTACAGATTCACCAATGTATTGGCCCTTGGTCCATATGCAGTGCTTGCCATATGTTTGGCTGCCGGGGTTTTTCTCTTTGTAAAGATCTTTTGGGGATTCCATGACTTCTTTCAAAAGAATGTGAATCTCCCCATCTGGTTCAAACCGGCTGTTGGAGGACTGATGACAGGCACCATAGGTATCTTCCTCCCCCAGGTATTGGGATTCAGCTATGGGTTCATACAAGATGGACTCTATGGCAAGATCTCTCTAAGCCTCTTCGTGGCAGTTGCCCTTGGAAAGATTCTGGCCACGACGTTCTCCATAGGTTCAGGGGGCAGTGGAGGAGTCTTTGGACCATCTGTGGTGATAGGGGGGGCCATTGGTGGGGCAGTTGGCCTGTTTTTTCACGGTTTGATGCCAGACGTTGTACCAAGCGCTGCACCATTCATTATTGTAGGGATGGCGGGTTTCCTGGCTGGAAATTCCAATATCCCAATCACAGCTGTCATAGTTGTGAGTGAAATAACCAGTTCTTATCATCTCCTACTACCAAGTATGATGGTCTGCAGCCTTAGCTACTTCCTCAGCAGGAGATGGAACCTATACAGGGCACAGGTCAAGAGTAAAATTGATAGCCCTGTTCACAAGGGAGACTTCTTCCACGATATATTGGAAGGGATAAAGGTAAAGGACATATTTAATCCCAACAGGGTCTTTGCTGTCATTCCTGAAGATATGACCTTTGCCCAATTCTGCAAATTTTTCAGCGCCACGGATCAGCACTACTTTCCTGTAGTGGACAGCCAGGGACGTCTTTCAGGGATTTTTTCCATAAATGATATACGCCACTGCCTCTTCAATGAAGAATTGGGTCCCTTGGTCATAGCCAAGGATATTGCCAGAAAAGATGTTATAACGACGACCCCTTCGGAAGACATCAACACGCTTTTAAAGAAATTTACTATCAGAAATATCGACAGGATCCCAGTAGTAGCCGACGATGACCCAACAAGATTTCTCGGCATGATAAGCCGGAGGGAAGTGATAGATTTTTACAATAAATCCCTCAATCAGCTGAAGGATTCCAGAGAAGAACAGATTCAAATCCCGTTTTGAAACAAAAAATCCCCGGTTAGAAACAACCGGGGGAACCCATACTCCAACAGCCCCTACCACCATTTTGTCAAAAATAAAAAAGCCCCTTCACCTGTTGGTGAAAGGGCTATCATAGCCAAAAATACTCAACCTATTCATGATTTAGATCATTAACAAAAAATCCATTTTCTGTCAACCACTATCTCAAAACCTATTCCTTTTTTACCTGCTCTGTAGATTCGTCTGATTCATTGGGCTTGTCATCATCCTGGATCTCGATATTTCCAGCCACTTCCTCCTCTGATGAACTGGCTGCCTCTGCATCAGATCCAACCGATTCCTTCTCGATTTCAGTGGATTCTTCAAGAGCTCTTTCTTGTTCCAGGCCTTCAGCAGCCTCCTCAGCAGAAGATGACACTTCCTTGTCGCCGCCAGCCTGTTCCGTAGCCTCAGACCCTGCTGCCCCGTCTCCTGCAAAGGCCTCTGCAACCTGTTCGGTTTCTGCAACAGGTTGTTCATCCCCCTTTTCTACAGCAGTCGGTATTACCGTCGGAGCCACCTCTTGAGGCTTGACAGACTTTGCCTTCCTTGCCTTGAGTGGCCTGATGGACTCTTTCACCAGTTCTATTATGCACATCATGGCCCCGTCTCCACGCCTGGGCCCTATCCTGACTATTCTGGTATATCCGCCTTTTCTGTTCGCCATCTGATCGGCGATTTCAGAAAAAAGCTTGGCGACTACTGCCTTGTCCATTATCACCGACAATGCCTGGCGCCTTGAGTGGAGAGAGCCATCCTTTGCCAAGGTGATGAGTTTGTCTGCCAAGCGCCTCAACTCCTTAGCCCTAGTGACGGTAGTCGTAATCCTCCCGTGCCTGAAAAGGGAGGTCACCATGTTTCTGAACATGGCCTTTCGATGGGCTGTTTTTACTCCAAAATATTTAGCCTTTCTCCGATGCCTCATTATTTATCACCTTCCTTGTCTTCCTCTTTCTCCGGTGGTGTCCAACCTTCCAATTTCATGCCCAGGGATAGGCCCATGGTATCAAGGATTCTCAAGATCTCTTCCAGAGACTTGCGGCCGAAATTCTTGGTCTTGAGCATCTCCTGTTCTGTCTTCTGTACAAGCTCGCCTATGTAATTGATGTTTGCATTCTTGAGGCAGTTGGCAGAACGCACGGAAAATTCGAGTTCGTCGATCCTCTTGTTCAGATCTTTCAACTTATCAAGGTACGGAGGTCCTTCAGCCTCCTCTACAGGCTCTTCGGTTTCATCGAAATTGATAAAGACGCTGACTTGTTCCTTGAGGATCTTTGCGGCATAGGCCAAGGCGTCCTCGGGTATGAGACTACCATCGGTCCATATCTCCATGACAAGCTTATCGTAATCTGTCATTTGCCCAACCCTGGCCTGACTCACCTTGTAATTAACCTTTTTTACCGGAGAAAACAGGGAATCAATGGCAATGGTCCCCACGGGCTCGTCTTCAATAAACTTGGCATTCTCCTCTGCTGATACATATCCCTTGCCCCATCTGACAATAAGCTCCATGCGGAGTTCGCCGTCTTCTGTGAGATGGGCTATCTCATGGTCTGGATTCAGGATCTCAAGTCCACCCTCTGGGGCATTGAGATCTGCAGCAGTGACCGTAGCTGGCCCCTTCTTTTCAAGCACCAGCTTTTTCTCTTCATCCACTGAGAGTCTCAGCCTCACCCCTTTCAGATTGAGAATTATGGCTGTCACATCTTCTATGACCCCGGTAATAGTCGCCAATTCATGGGGCACCCCGTCTATCCTCACGGCAATGATGGCGGCTCCCTGAAGAGAGGCGAGTAGAACCCTACGAAGTGCATTACCAAGAGTTATACCATATCCTCTTTCAAGGGGTTCACAGGTAAATTTGGCATAATAATCGGTACGGGAATCCTGATTAATCTCCAGGCGTTTCGGTTTGATGAGCTCCCGCCAGTTTCTATAAAATGGTTGCTGCTGTTCTGTAGCCATAATCCTTTACTTGGTAATCAAATTGTATATTAAGGTCTATTTGGAATAGAACTCCACAATGAATTGTTCCTGTATTGGCATTGTGATATGAGACCTTTCGGGAATGGACTTAACTGTCCCTTTCTTGTTGTCAGCATCCAATTCGAGCCAATCAGGAATTCCCCGTCTGGCCACAGCCTCAAGGGCTTGAGTTATCGGCACGATGTCCTTGCTCTTCTCCCTGACCGTTATTTCATCCCCTACCTTCACTTGGAAGGATGGAATATCCACCTTTCTTCCATTTACCAGGAAATGACCATGTTTGACCAATTGCCTCGCCTGGGACCTGGATTCAGCGAAACCAAGTCTGTAAACCACATTGTCCAGCCTCTTTTCCAAGAGTACAAGGAGATTGGTCCCTGTTACCCCCTTCTGCCTATCGGCCATCTCAAAATATCGCCTGAACTGGGACTCGTTTACGCCGTATATCCTCCTGACCCTTTGTTTCTCCCTCAGTCGGATTCCGTAATCCGAGACCTTGATCCTACCTTGACCGTGATGGCCAGGGGCATAACTTCTCCTTTCAAAGGCACACTTTTCTGTAAAACAACGATCGCCTTTGAGAAACAACTTGCTACCCTCGCGCCTACACAGCCTGCACCGAGGACCTGTATATCTTGCCACTGTTTTTCCTCCGGTTAGTTCGAAAATTTATTACGATTTTCAATTGTGTTAAATATCAAGACAGTTAAAAAACTGACACAATAAAATTTATACACGCCTTCTTTTGGGAGGGCGACAGCCATTGTGTGGAAGCGGCGTAACATCCTTGATAACAGTTACCTGTATACCTGCCATCTGCAGGGCCCTTAATGCAGCTTCTCTACCCGAGCCAGGACCTTTCACATGGACCTCCACGCTACGGACACCATGTTCGATGGCCTTTTTCGCAGCGTTTTCAGCCGCTACCTGTGCCGCAAAAGGCGTACCCTTCCTGGAACCCTTGAAGCCATTGGCACCTGCACTCGACCATGATATGGCATTGCCTGCCTTATCCGTAATAGTCACTATGGTATTATTGAATGTGGCCTGAATATGTGCAATACCTTCTGGTATATTCTTCTTTACCTTTTTCCCGCCACGTCTGGGTGATGCCATTTAGATCCTCCGGAAAACTATTTCTTTTTCTTTTTCACAGCTGCTCGTCTGGGGCCTTTTCTTGTTCTCGCATTGGTACAGGTCCTTTGACCCCTGACCGGCAAACCACGCCGGTGCCTCAGGCCCCTGTAGCATCCAAGGTCCATGAGACGTTTTATATTCATGGAGACCTCTCTACGAAGGTCTCCTTCTACCTTGTATTCTGAATCGATGATCTTGCGGATGGCGGTGATATCCTCATCCGTCATCTCATCCGTCTTCTTGTCCCAGCTGATACCCGCCTTATCCAATATCTTCTGGGCAGAAGTCCGTCCTATTCCGTATATGTACGTCAGAGCTATCTCCAGACGCTTGTTTTTGGGTAAATCAACCCCTGCAATTCGTGCCACTTGCTACCCCCTATTATTATCCCTGGCGCTGCTTATGCCTCGGGTTCTTGCAGATGACCCTCACAATACCTCTACGCCTGATGATACGACAATCCTTACACCTCTTTTTCACTGAAGCCTTTACCTTCATGGCATGATCTTCCTCGCTCTATTTAGAACGGAAGATAACTCTTCCTCTACTCAAATCATATGGTGATAATTCAACCGTGACTCTATCACCAGGAAGGATACGTATATAATGCATCCTCATCTTTCCTGAGATATGAGCCAAGACCTTGTGCCCATTATCGAGCTCTACCCTAAACATTGCATTGGGCAGGGTCTCCAGTACTTTACCTTCTACCTGTATGGCATCTTCCTTGGGCATGTCACTCCTTTTCCTTTAAGATTCCGTCTCTGTAACGGCTACATAAAGCCGTCGCTCAAGATTTCTGCCTTCTTATCCGTTATGGCCACAGTATGTTCAAAATGGGCAGCCAACGACCCATCCATGGTAACCGCTGTCCACCCGTCATCAAGGACCCTTATGTCATAGGAGCCGGCTGTAACCATGGGCTCAATGGCCAAGACCATACCAGGTTTTAGTATCGGCCCAGTACCTTTGGCACCAAAATTTGGCACTTCAGGTGGCTCATGGAGCTGGGTCCCTATACCATGACCGACAAATTTCCGTACAACACTAAACCCTTGGGATTCGACATATCTCTGTATTGCAGAAGATATATCACCAAGGCGTCTTTTTGCCCTAGCCTGGGCTATTCCCCTATAGAGGGATTCCTTTGTAACACTTAAAAGCCTTTTAGCCAAGTCAGAACCACTCTGACCAACTATTTGACTAAAGGCGGCATCACCAAAATAGCCATCCAGTATTACACCGAGATCAATACTTACCAGATCTCCTTGGGCCAAAACCCTTTTGTCCGAAGGGATGCCATGGACTATCTCGTGGTTAACTGAAATACATGTTGTTGCCGGATAGCCATGATAGCCCTTGAATGCTGGTTTTGCGCCTCTCTTTTCTATCTCTTCACTGGCGATCCGGTCAATTTCGGCTGTTGTTATTCCACTTGTCAAATGCTGTCTGAGCCCTGCCAATATCTCTGCAACAATCTGATTGGCAGCCCTGAGCTTTTCTATCTCCCAGGGAGCCTTGAGAATAATCCGCCTGGGCCCTTTTTTCTTTTTCACAGACTTTCTGCCTACAAAGCTCAGCGTCGTCCTCTCATCTTTGCACCCTGTATAAGCCCTTCGTAGTTCCTGGTTATCAAGTGAGATTCTATCTGTGCCAGGGTATCCATGCCAACTCCGACCACAATCAATAGGGCAGTACCACCAAAATAGAATGGTACATTGAACTTGGAAATCAAGATACTCGGAAGTACACAGATCACCGCCACATATACAGCGCCTATAAGGGTAAGACGACCCAAAATATTATCGATAAACTCTGCTGTCTTTCTGCCCGGCCTGATACCTGGTATGTATCCACCATTTTTCTGAAGATTCTCTGCTATTTCCGTAGGATTGAAGATTATGGCTGTATAGAAATAGCAGAAAAATACTATCAAGGCTACATAAATGGACTCATATATGAAACTGCCTGGCCTCAAGGCCTGAGCAACAGACTGCATCCAAGGTATTTGTATGAAATTGGCTATGGTAGCGGGAAACATGATTATCGATGATGCAAAGATTGGCGGTATAACACCAGCCGTATTCACCTTTAAGGGTAAATGGGTACTTTGTCCACCGTAAACCTTACGGCCAATTACCCTCCTGGCATAATGTATGGGGATACGTCTATGGGCTCTTTCCATAAAGCATATAAATGCCACAACAGCTATCATCATCACCAACATGAAGAGCATGAAGGCGGCATTGATTTCACCTGTCTTCATGAGCCTAAACGTATCGATAATTGCCGATGGCATCCTGGCCACGATACCTGCAAAGATTATCAGGCTGATACCGTTACCAACCCCTCTCTCCGTGATCTGCTCACCGAGCCACATCAGAAACACTGTCCCAGACATGAGTGTAAGGGCGGTGAGTATCCGAAAAGACCATCCAGGATGTGCTACAACCGGAAGACCACCAGGAGCCATCATGCTTTCAAGCCCTATGGCAATACCAAATCCCTGCAAAAGGCTTAACCCAACAGTGCCATATCTAGTGTATTGGCTTATCTTCTTCCTTCCTGCCTCCCCTTCCTTTTTCAATTGCTCCAATTGTGGTACAGCTACTTGTAAAAGTTGTATGATAATGGAGGCACTTATGTATGGCATGATCCCAAGGGCGAAGATGGAGAACTTCTTCAGTGCTCCACCAGAGAACATGTCAAACATGCCAAACAAGGTCCCTTGGGCCCTGGCAAAAAACGATGCAAGGGCTTGGGCATCAATCCCCGGCGTGGGTATCTGTACACCAACCCTGTAAACCGCCAGCATGAGAAGAGTAAATATTATTCTCTTTCTTAGTTCAGGAACATTGCCTAAACCTTCTACACCTTTGAGCACTTATGATCTCCTGATTATCAAGACAGCAATAGGATATTGCTAATCAATAATCTCTATGCTGCCACCGGCCTTTTCAATCTTTTCCCTGGCTGTGCGGCTTACAGCATGAACCCTGATCTTCACTGCCCGCGTGATGTCTCCATCACCCAGGACCTTTACGAATCTGTCTCTCTTCCTGATGAGTCCTTTGCCCTGTAAAAATCCTATATCTATGGTACCTTCATAGTCAATTGCATTCAATGTAGATACATTGAGCACGCCATAATGCTTTCTGAAGGGATTCTTAAAGCCGCGTTTGGGAAGCTGCCTATATATAGGCATTTGACCACCCTGAAAGCCAGCAGGTATCGAGGCCCCTGAGCGCGATTTCTGCCCCTTGGACCCTCGGCAAGCTGTCTTACCGTGCCCACTGCCAGGCCCCCGACCTATTCTCTTTTTTTTCTTCTTAGCACCCTCGAAAGGCACCAATGAATCTAACGTAATCATTTAGTTCTCCACTAACCACAAGCTGGTACTATCTTGTAACTTCTCGATCTAACACCCAGCCAGAACCCTATCTTTGCGATCCCACATCTTTTCTCAAGGTATCGATGGATTTTCCTCTGAGTTTTGCCCTGGCCACAGAATCTTTTATCTCATTCAGACCATTGAATGTGGCGCGTATAACATTATGGGGATTATTACTGCCAATACATTTTGTAAGCACGTCATGAATCCCGGCAGCCTCCATGATTGCCCTGACCACGGCACCAGCGATAACACCTGTACCTGGAGGCGCAGGTTTCAAAAGAACCCTACCAGCACCAAAATGGCCTATTATCTCATGGGGTATGGTTGTACCTACCATGGGTATGGTAACCATTGCTTTCCTAGCCTTCTCAGTGGCCTTTCTAAGGGCATCAGGTACTTCTTTTGCCTTTCCCATGGCGAAACCGACGCCACCCTTGCCATCGCCTACAACTGCCAAGGCGCTGAAAGAAAACCGTCTTCCTCCCTTTACCACTTTGGCAACACGGTTGATGAAAACTATTTTTTCAATCAGTTCCAGATCTTTTTGTTCGTTATATGCTTGCAAACTCAAACCCCTTATAAAATCGACTCAAAAAGAGTAGCTGGTTAAAAGACCAGCCCGCCTTCCCTGGCCCCTTCAGCCAAGGCCTTTACCCTACCGTGATATAGATAGCCTCCTCTATCGAAAACGACTTGCTCTATACCTTTCTCCCTCGCCCGGGCAGCTATCAACTTGCCTACCTCCTTGGCAGCAGCGGTTTTCCCGCCTTCTACAGTCTTATCCTTCAGATCGGAAGCCATGGATGAGGCAGCAACGATAGTCATGCCCTGTTCATCATCTATGATTTGGGCCACTATATAACGATTGCTCCTGAACACTGACAGGCGCGGACGCTCCTTGGTTCCAAATACCTTCTTGCGGATACGTAGCTTGCGCCTGAACCGAGCCTTTTGCCTTGGATTAGTTTTTCCCATATCTCAAATACCCGATTATCTACTTTGCTGCAGCCTTACCTGCTTTCCGTATTATCACCTCATCTACATAACGAATCCCCTTGCCCTTATAAGGCTCAGGAGGCCTAAAGGACCTTATCCTGGCAGCAGTAAGACCTAAGGTTTCCTTATCATAGCCCTCTAAGACTATACTGATCTCTTTTTGCCTCTCCACCTTTGCCGTTATTCCTTCTGGAAGAGGAAACTCTACAGGATGGGAAAAGCCAAGGTGAAGGACCAGTTGTCGTCCCTTTTCTTCCACCTTGTAGCCGACACCTGTCACTATCAACTCCTTCTTGAAACCGTTGCTCACACCTTCGACCATGTTGGCAACCAAGGCCCTTGTGAGGCCGTGTAGGGCACGCACTGGCCTTGAATCATCGCTACGCTTCACATGAAGTGTATCACCGTCTAATTCCAAGCTGACCTTGGGGTTTATTGCCCTTGTCAATTTACCTTTCGGCCCCTGGACCGTGATATTTTGTCCCTTGATCTCTATCTTTACACCACTTGGGACCTTAATGGGTAACTTTCCTATTCGAGACATAACTTATCTCCAGATTACCAAACAGCACATACGACCTCGCCGCCGATGCCCTGCGCTTTGGCAGTAGAATCTGTCATAACTCCCTTTGAGGTAGAAATTATAGCCACTCCAAGCCCGCCTCTAATGACTGGCAATTCATCCTTGTCTGCATAAATCCTTCTGCCAGGCCTGCTGATTCTCTGCAGATCCGTAAGGACAGGCGTACCCTTGTGATACCTCAATGTAATCCTGATGATACCCTGCTTGCCGTCCTTGATAAGCCTATGGCTATTAATAAAACCTTCTTCCTTGAGAAGATTGGCAATATTCAACTTGAGTTTCGAAGCCGGGATATCGACCTTTTCGTGACCTGCCCTGACTGCATTTCTGATTCTCGTCAGCATATCTGCTATGGGATCTGTCATTGACATAACAAAGTACCTTTTCTTCTTAAATTACCAACTGGATTTTGTAACACCTGGAAGAAGACCATGAGAGGCCATATTCCTAAAACATATCCTGCATAGCCCAAATTTCCTCAGAAAGGCACGCGGCCTACCACAAATAGGACATCTATTGTAACGTCTCACCTTGAACTTGGGTTCTCTTTTAGCCTTTTCCATTAAAGATTTTCTGGCCAATTCTCCCTCCTGTTATTACTTCCTGAATGGCATCCCTATGGCTTCCAACAGCACCAGGGCTTCCTTATCCGTTTTGGCAGTTGTAACTATGGTGACATTGAGACCTTTTATTTTGTCTATCTTATCATAGTCGATCTCAGGAAATATTATGTGTTCCCGGATACCAAGACTGTAGTTGCCCCTGCCGTCGAATGCCTTACGAGATATCCCCCTGAAATCTCGAATGCGAGGGATGGCGATATTGATAAGCTTGGTGAGGAAATCATACATACGCCTGCCCCTGAGTGTGACCATACACCCAATGGGCATGCCCGCCCGGAGCTTGAAGGCTGCTATAGATTTTCTAGCCCTTGTAATGACAGGCCTCTGTCCAGCTATCTGGGCCAATTCCTCAACAGCTGAATCAAGTATCTTGGGATTCTGTATAGCCTCGCCAAGGCCCATATTCAAAACCACTTTCCCCAGTTTGGGCACCTGCATTTTATTCTTATACCCAAACTCTTCTATGAGCTTGGGAACAGCTTCTTTTTGGTATTTCTCATCAACTTGCAACATCAGATATATGCCTCCCCAAGGCTACTTACTCTCGGTTGGAATGACTTCCCCGCATTTCTTACAAATCCTGACCTTGGTTCCATCCTCCAGGACCTTTTTTGAGATCCTGACTGGATCTGTGCACTTGGGACAGATCAGCTGGAGATTGGAGATATGTATGGAAGCCTCTTTCTCTATTATTCCACCGGAAGACTGGGGCCCGGGTTTCATATGCCTCTTGACCATCTGGGCACCCTCTACTATGGCGCGATACTTATTGGGTAACAAGAGTTTGATCTTTCCGACTTTTCCCCGGTCTCTGCCCGCCATGACCATTACCCGGTCATTTTTCTTTAGATACGTCTTAATCGTCTTCATTTCCGGTATAACTCCGATATCCTAAAGGACCTCAGGTGCCAAGGATACTATCTTCATGTATCTCTTGGCCCTCAACTCTCTTGCAACAGGTCCAAAAATTCGAGTGCCCACAGGTTCACCATACTGATTGATAAGCACTGCCGCATTTTCATCAAAGCGAATCAGGGACCCGTCTGGCCTGGGTATCTCCTTCTTGGTCCTCACCACCACAGCCCTGGTAACATCCCCCTTCTTCACCTTGGAATTTGGAATGGCCTCCTTGACCGTAACCACTATGGTGTCTCCCACTTTAGCATAACGTCGCCTGGTCCCTCCAAGGACCCTGATACACAAGACCTTTTTAGCACCTGAATTATCAGCAACATTTAGTTTGGTTTCCTGCTGGATCATTGATCAATACCTCAAACTTTATTTAGACGGCTCTCTCCACGATCTCTTTTACAATCCAGCGCTTCCTTCTGCTGAGAGGCCGGTGTTCCTCTATGGTAATGGTATCCCCTACCCGGCACTCATTCTTGGGATCGTGAGCCATGTATTTTTTTCTCTTCTGCACGAACTTGCCATAGATGGGATGTCTGAATCTCCTAAATACAACTACAGTGACTGTCTTATCATTTTTATCGCTGGACACCACTCCAGTCAGTGTCCTTCGTAATCCCTTAGCTGTTTCCATATCAATCCTCAGCACCCTGCATCTTCTTTTCTTTTATGATTGTCTTTACACGAGCAATATCACGACGCACCAACCTGAGCCTGGCTGTATTTTCCAATTGGTGGCTCGCATGCTGAAATCTGAGGTTGAACAACTCCTTTCTCAGCTCTATATCCTTCTCATGCAGTTCATGTATGCTAAGATCTCTCAATTTTTCTACAGTCTTCATACGCCTGGACTCCTGCAAACAATCTTGGTTGGGATAGGCAACTTATGAGAAGCCAACCTAAGGGCCTCCAGTGCTGCCTTTTCATCAACGCCTTCCATCTCATACAGAATTCGTCCCGGCTTGACTGGTGCCACCCAATACTCTACTCCACCCTTACCTTTTCCCATGCGGGTCTCTGCAGGTTTCTTGGTGATGGGTTTATCAGGAAAAATCCTGATCCATATCTTGCCCTTCCTCTTGACATGTCTGGTGATGGCTATACGAGCCGCTTCTATTTGCTGGGCCGTGATCCTGCCCTTACCCAAGGCCTTCAACCCATAATCACCAAAATTGAGGGTGTTGCCGCGCTGCGCTACGCCTTTGATCCTTCCTTTTTGACGTTTGCGGTATTTTACTTTCTTAGGAGCTAACATTTCTTTCTACCTGCTCAAGTCTTTTAAATATCTATGGAAAGAAGCTCTGAATCCTTGTCTGGCAAAACTTCTCCTTTAAAGATCCAAACCTTTACACCAATAACACCATAGGTAGTCAGGGCCTGTGCAAATCCGTAATCTATATCTGCCCTTAGAGTATGAAGAGGCACTCTGCCCTCGAGATACCACTCTCTTCTGGCCATCTCAGCACCACCAAGGCGTCCAGAGCAGGCTATCCTTATGCCCTGGGCCCCAAATTTAAGTGCCATCCCTACTGCACGCTTCATCGCCCTGCGGAAGGAAACCCTTCTTTCCAGCTGGGCAGCAACATTCTCAGCAACCAACTGGGCGTCGAGTTCAGGCCTCCTGACCTCTGTAATATCTATAAGCACAGGGGACTTGGTAAGCTGTTCCAAGGACTTCTTGAGGGACTCTATCTCTACCCCCTTCTTTCCAATGACGATTCCAGGCCGAGCTGTATGAATCCTCACCCGGAGTCTGTTGGCAGCCCTCTCTATCTCTATCTTTGAAATCCCCGCATGGTACATGCGTTTTTTAACGTGCTTGCGAACCTTATGATCCTCTTGCACGTATTTGGGATATTCCTTGTTGGCAAACCATTTAGAATCCCATGTCCGGGTAATCTTCAATCTAAGTCCTATTGGATTAACTTTCTGACCCAAAATCGCCTCCCCAAATAAGCTGTCTAAAATTCATCAAGCACTATGGTTATATGTGACAATTTATGGCGTATGCCATAGGCTCTACCCATCGCCCTGGGATGCCAGCGTTTGAGCTGTGGCCCCTGATCTACATAAATCTCCTTGACATAAAGACTGTCCAGATCAAGATTCATATTCTCAGATGCATTGGCCAGGGCTGATTCCAATACCTTTTTTATTATCCTTGCACCTTTTTTGGGTGAAAGGCTGACAATCTGCATGGCCTCATCAACAGGCTTATTTCTGATGAGATCCGCCACGAGCCTCGCCTTTTGCGGCGATATCCGTCTGAACTTGGCTACTGCTTTGGCCTCCATGATCAACCTTCCTATTTCTTCTTTACCTTGGATTTCTTGTCAGCTGCATGGCCATAAAATGTACGAGTCGGTGCAAACTCTCCCAATTTGTGTCCGACCATGTTCTCTGTCACAAATACAGGGATGAACTTTCTACCATTATGAACAGCGAAAGTTAAGCCCACCATTTCAGGGATAATCATTGACCGCCTTGACCATGTCTTGATCACCTTCCGGTCATTGGTATCAATGGCCCTCCTGACCTTCCTCAATAGATGTTCGTCTACAAATGGTCCTTTTTTTATTGATCTTGGCACCAGCCTGTTCTCCTTTGATTACAGCCGATTACTTCTTATGTCTACTGCGCACGATAAAGGCATCGCTAGGTTTCTTGCGCCTGGTCCTATAGCCCTTGGTTGGCCACCCCCATGGACTACAAGGATGACGTCCACCAGAGGACTTGCCCTCACCACCACCCATTGGATGATCCACCGGGTTCATGGCTACACCCCTAACCCTTGGACGCCTTCCAAGCCAACGGCTCCTTCCGGCCTTACCTATGGAGACATTCTCGTGTTCCAGATTGCCCACCTGGCCAATAGTCGCCCTACACTCCTGGAGAAACATCCTGACCTCCCCAGAAGGAAGCCTTATCTGGGCATACTTACCCTCTTTTGCCATGAGCTGGGCTGCTCCACCTGCGCTCCTGACAACTTGCCCCCCCTTGCCTGGCCTCATTTCGATATTATGAAGCAATGTACCCAAGGGGATATTCTTGAGGGGCATGTTGTTACCAGGCTTCACATCCGTGACCTCGTCCGAGATCACAATATCCCCGGTCTTGAGCCCAAGGGGCGCAAGTATATACCGTTTTTCCCCGTCTGCATAGTGTAAAAGTGCAATCCGTGCACTCCGATTAGGATCATACTCAATAGCAGCAACCTTGGCCTGTATACCAAGTTTGTTGCGTTTGAAATCGATAATACGATATTTCCTTTTATGTCCACCGCCTCTATGCCTGGCTGTTATCCTGCCCCGGGCATTCCTCCCTCCAGTCTTGCTGAGGGACTTGAGAAGACTCTTCTCCGGATCTTTTTTGCTCAATTCTTCATCGTGGAGGACACTCATAAAGCGCCGTCCAGGTGATGTTGGCTTATATTTTTTTACAGGCATTATGCTCCCTCAAAAAGATCAAATTTTTCACCAGGATACAACCTGACGATAGCCCTTTTTGTATTGGGCCTCCTGCCCACAAAGCGGCCACTTCTCTTCTTTTTACCCTTGCGGTTGAGCGTCTGTACTGCAAGGACCTTTTTGTTCAAAAGCTTTTCCACCGCTGCCTTGATCTCTATTTTGTTGGCCCTTGGGTCCACCTCCAGGAATATCTGATTGTTAACTTCATTGTGGAGTGTAGCCTTCTCAGTGATAACTGGTGACTTGATTATGGAATAAAGATCTTTCATCTCTTGAGCCTCTCTTCTACGGCCTTGACAGCTGATTCATGGATTATCAGGTATTCATGTCTCAAGAGGTCATAGACATTGAGCCCTTCGTGAGCCAGGACCTTCACACCGGGAATATTCCTTGCGGAAAGCTCTACGGTCTTATCTCGGTCCACTGTAACAATTACTGCCTTTTCAACATCGAAAAGATCCAACAGCGAGGCCATCACCTTGGTCTTGATCTCCTCGAGACCAAAATCATCCAAGACATACAACCTCTTGGAGGCAACCTTGTCACTCAAGGCCATCTTAAGGGCCAGTTTCCGCACCTTTTTAGGAAGATTGTAGCTGTAATCCCGGGGTTTGGGCCCAAAAACCGTACCACCCTTTCTCCAAAGAGGTGAACGAATACTACCCACTCGGGCACGTCCTGTCCCTTTTTGCCTCCAGGGTTTCCTGCCTCCACCCCTGACTTCTGCCCTGGTTTTGGTGGAAGCCGTTCCTGCTCTCCTTTTGGCCATTTGCCACTTTACAACCTCGTGGAGCAACCCCACCTTGGGTTCGACACCAAAAACAGAGTCGTCCACATCAATGTCGCCGACCTTTTCCTTTTTTGAATTATAGATTGCCAGGGTAGCCATAATTTTGCCCTGTCTCCTGCTTGTTATTTAAAATGTATCAATACCATCTGATTGACAGCACCTATTACTCCACCTCTAACGAGTAGGAGATTTTCTCCAGGTCTGACATCTATGATGAGTGAATTTTTCACAGTTTCCCTTTTACCCCCCATTCGACCAGGCATCTTTTTACCCTTTATCACCTTGGAGGGATAGGCACTCATACCAGTAGAACCCACAGCCCTATGATGCTTGGATCCGTGCCCCATGGGACCTCGGGAAAATCCATGGCGCTTTACCGTTCCTGCATAACCCTTACCCTTGGTTATACCTACGATATCTACGAGCTGTCCGAGCTCCACGTCTTGCAGAGACAACTCCTGCCCCAAAGTAAAATCTTCAGGATTGTCCACAGGAACTTCCCTGATATATCGAAACCCTGTATCTGCTCCAGCCTTTTCTATGTGACCTCTCATGGGCTTGTTGAACCTTTTCAATGGCCGTTTCTCAAACCCTATCTGGAGGGCATTGTAACCTTCTTTTTCCAAGGTCTTCTTTTGGAGCACCACACATGGGCCAACTTCAAGTACTGTCACAGGCAAGGATCTGCCGTCTTCTGAAAACACCCGGGTCATACCCAGCTTTTTACCCATAAGGGCCTTGACGCTACCCATCTTCTATAGTCCCCGTCTACAATTTTATTTCTACATCCACACCAGCAGACAGTTCGAGTTTCATGAGGGCATCAATAGTCTGCTGAGTAGGTTCAAGTATATCAACAAGCCTCTTGTGCGTACGCACCTCAAATTGTTCCCTGGACTTCTTGTCAATATGTGGAGACCTGAGAACAGTATAGCGGCTGATTTTGGTGGGCAGTGGGATGGGGCCAGCGATCCTTGCCCCAGTCCTCCTTGCCGTATCCACGATCTCGCTGAGAGACCTGTCAAGCTGTTTATGATCATAGGCCTTTAGGCGTATTCGTATTCTCTGTGTAGGGACCATCATCCCGTTAGCACCCCTCTTTGAAACTTATTCTATAATCTTACTTACGACACCGGCCCCCACTGTACGGCCGCCTTCCCTTATGGCAAACCTGAGACCTTCTTCCATGGCGATGGGCTGGATCAACTCTGCCTTTATCTTCACGTTGTCCCCTG